>FWWL01002611.1_pt1 | contig 36287 bp, 37 predicted proteins | sample 2228331 | NCBI WGS metagenome assembly FWWL01 (sample SAMEA103939775, study PRJEB20133) | metagenome
TTGGCCTTTACCAATGTGTTCATGTCTATCAATTCCTGAACCGGCAGAAGATTTTGAATCATTAAGATGAATTAATTTTATAAGGCTGAAATCTCCATATTTTTTCACATCATTTATAAATTTTTCTATCCCCTCATCCTTTGCAATGTCATATCCTGCTGCGAATAGATGGCATGTGTCTATACATACACCTGCAATTATCTCATTTTTAATATTTTCAAGTGTTTCAAATAAATCTGCAATTTTTGCAGTAATTTTACTTTTAGCGGTATTTTCTATTAAGATCATACATATCTGTAAGTTTTCCATTTTTTTTAATCCTTCACAAGTTTTCTTATAGATTTCTGACCTTTCCATTTCTTTATTGTCTTTTAGATGAATGACATAATAATCACTTTCAAGAAGATCTGCAGATAAAATTTCCTTTTTCAAGAGATATCTTGATGAGGCTATTGTTTTTGGTGTTGATGAAATAAGATTAATAAGATATGAAGCATGTACAACTAGAGGATTGAGTTTATTTATTTTTCTTAGTTTTTTAAACTCTTCTATTGTCATTTCGTCAAACTCAGGAATTTGCCAAACTTGAGGACTATGAAGAAATATCTGAAATGTAGTACATTTTAATTCAACTGCCTCTGCAATTGAATTTAAGAGAGAGTTTTTAATAGATGTGTGAACACCTAAAGGTCTCATTCATTTTCATCAAAGGCGACGGCCGGATTCGAACCGGCGAATGGCGGTTTTGCAGACCGCTCCCTTAGCCACTTGGGTACGTCGCCATTAAAAAAGCGGGCGACGGGATTCGAACCCGCGACCCCAACCTTGGCAAGGTTGTGCTCTACCAGCTGAGCTACACCCGCATTAAATCATTTAACGATTAATTTTAACTTTTTTCTCCTTTTCTTTGCAAGTCATCTTATTCCATAACTCGTTGTCAACTTGATAAGTGATAAATATTTTTTAATCTCATTCATCGCATCCTCTTTATTTGAAATTTTTCCAGCAAGAGTAAGAATCTCTATTCTTTCAACTATCTGTCCAATTAACGGAGAAGGTTCAACTCCAAGTTCAAGTATATTATCACCTTTAACAATAGGAAGCTTTTTTTTGTTTTTGATGTAAGTTTTTTTATAAAAATGCTCTAATTCCTTGTAAAACCAAGCTCTTGCAAGTCCTAGTGGATCAATGCTTAAGCCATATATAAGGGAAGGATACAGTATGTTTTCATATGTTCTGAGAAAGCTTACTTTATCTAAGAGTGTTTCTATTTTTTTTAGACTATCTCCAGCCTTTAATAGGTCTTCAATAAATTTTTCCTCTTTCCTTGAGGGTTTTATTTGTTTTATCAAAGACGAAGCATGTATTCCAAATATTGCAGTAAATTTCATACACTGAATAATATTTTTACCTTGCAAAGGCTTGTAATACTCAAAAACTTTTTCTGGATATTGCAAAACTTCCTCCATTAATCTTAAAGTATGAACATTTGGCTTAAATGGTAAATGCTCTGAATATGTAAATATCACATGAAAGATCTCATCCTCAATCATAAGTTCAACCGTCGCTGAACTTTTATCAACAGATAATATTTTCCATAGCTCCTCTTTAACTCTTTCTTTGGCAGTTACTTTCATAAGATGTGCATTTTTTTTCAATGCCTCACGGGTCTTTTCATCTATTTCAAAATCCAAAGTAACATTAAATCTGTATGCACGTAAAATTCTTAAAGGATCTGCTTTTAAGTTTTCTTCTTTGACCATTCTAATTTTCTTTTTATTTAAATCCTGCAGTCCATTAAAAGGGTCAATTAATTTTTTTAAATCCAAATCAGTAGCTATTGCATTTATGGTAAAATCCCTTTCTTGGAGATCGTCTTCAATAGAGTTTCCACTTAGACGAGAAAAATCTATGGTAATTCCATCTTTCACTACTCTTCCAATTTGAAAAAATTCATCAAGCAAAACATAACTTCCATTTATCTGCTCTGCAAACTCCCTTGCAAGTTTAATCGCATCTTCATTGATAACAAAATCTAAATCTTTCACTTGTCTGTTAAGAAGTACATCCCTTACTGTTCCTCCAACTACAAAGGTTTGTTCACTTAAATTTTTACCTTTAAGAAATTCTCTGACTTTCTGAAAATATTCATTTTGATTTAGTTTTTTAAACATGGCCCACCTCTAATATCAGAATTAATGATAAATGTTACTGGTCCTTCATTCGTAAGGGATACATTCATAAAACTTCTAAATTTGCCTTCTTTTACAACTATTGCCATGCTTTTAAGTTTATCTATGAAATATCTATAAAGCTTTTCTGCTTCATCTGGTGGCATCGCATTGTCAAAGGAGGGTCTGTTGCCTTTTCTGCAGTCTCCTGCAAGGGTAAACTCCGAGACAACCATAATCTCACCGCAAACATCTTTGACGGATAGATTCATTTTGCCCTTTTCATCTTCAAATATTCTTAAATTTGCGATTTTTTTGACAAGGTAATCTGCTTCCTTTTCGGTATCGCCTTTTTCAATTCCAAGAAATACGAGGATTCCTCTTCCGATTTCAGACAAGCAATTTCCTTCCACTTCTACTGATGCCCGACTTACTCTTTGGATTAAAACTATCATTTATGTTAATATATCATACCATGCTTGAAGATGTCTCAAAAATCTTAGTTGTTGATGATGAATTAATAAATCTGGAGTTAGTATCCACAATATTTGCAGATAATCCTCAAATTACTGTAATTACTTCTCCCAGTGGAGAAAATGCTCTTAAAATACTACAATCTGTGACACCTGATGTTATTGTTCTTGATATTCGCATGCAAGGCATAAGTGGAATTGAAGTTTTAAAAATACTTAAAACAGACTCTGCAACATCTCATATTCCTGTAATAATTCTTTCAGGTAATGAAAATGAAAAGAAACACGCATTAAAATTAGGTGCCAATGATTTTGTGAGTAAGCCATTTGATGCTGAAGAACTGAAGCTGAGAGTTATGAATGCGCTTCATGTTAAAAAATATCAAGATTTGATTAGAAACCTGAATGAAATATTACAAAGGGAGGTAAGAAAAAAGACAAAGCAACTGCAAGAAGCTCTTGAGCTTGCAAAAGAAGCAGAGTATGAAATGGTATTAAAATTTGGTATGATAGCAGAATTTAGAGATGAGGAAACAGGAAATCATATAAGAAGAATGAGCCTTTCTTGTAAACTGCTCGCAGAAATTGCGGGTTTATCAGAGGAAGAGCAAAGTATAATATCATTAGCATCACCATTACATGATGTTGGGAAAATAGGCATTCCTGACCATATTTTAAAGAAACCGGGAAAACTTACTCCAGAGGAATTTGAAATAATCAAACTTCATACTGTAATCGGTGCTAAAATTCTCACATCAGATCCAAGATACACAGTTCTAAATGCAGGTAGAATAATTGCTGAACAGCATCATGAAAAATGGGATGGTTCAGGATACCCTAAAGGACTTAAAGAAGAAGAAATCCATATCTATGCAAGAATTGTGTCAATTTGCGATGTTTTTGACGCATTGACATCTGACAGGGTTTACAGACCTGCATTCCCAGTTGAAAAAGCATTGGATATTATGAGGAGAGAACAAAAATCCTTTGACCCTTATCTTTTTGAACTTTTTATTAACAACATAGACGATTTCTTAAAGCTTCGCCAAGAGTACGAAGATTAAAAATTAGACTTTAAATTTTTATTTCAAAATATTCTTATTTCTGAAAATTCTCAGTATATTTGAATGGTGAGCATTACCTAGAATTTTAACTTTATGACAAACTTCACATTTCTTTTCAGCTGCAATTGGAAGAGGATTTCCCTGATATTGCATTGGTTGAAGATTATCTCTGTTTTTGCCAAAGTCATTGAATGCAGGATATACTGCATGAGGTGAGCTGTGACAAGATGTGCAAGGAAGCTTACCTGTGTTGTCTTTTCTTACTCTGTAAAGTAAGCTAACATCAGTTGTCCATTTGTTGAATCCAGATGAGTGTATATCTGGTCTTTCAAATCCAATATGGCAGTTCAAACAATCGGGCTGATTTACCCAAGGTCTTCTTGGGTTTATCTGTGTTTTGGATGTTTCAGGAGACAAATTCTTAAGAAGTAAAGCAGCGGTTCTTGTTCCTTCCTGAGAAAGAAGCACTGAGCTTGCATGCTCATCCAATTTTCCATGACAACGAGTGCATCCTATTCCAAGCTTTGCATGAATGTCTCTGTTGCATCTTGTATTTCCCTTCGCATCATTTGGATGGCAGTAGTTGCAAGCTCTTTCATCTTTGTAGGGAATATAGTTTGCATGCCATCCGTGCATAGATGCCGAAAAACTGTTATGACCTTTTATTCCCTCAGATTTTACAATGAAGTCTTCATGGCATTTCTGGCACATCATTGGTTTTCCCTTTAGAGCATTCTCAAGAAGTTTTGTTCCATGCCTTCTGTCATGTATCTTAAGAATATTAATAGCTGTTTCATCTGATATTCCTGAAATTCCATTCCATCTTGGCTTACCTCCATGACATTCAAAACATCTGAGTTCAGTTGAAACAGGTGCGATAAATAAGGTTCTTTGAAGAATCTTTCCAGTATTCTTTTCTATAGCCTTTGCCTCAAATATTGGATAGGGATTGAATGTTCCATCCTCTCTGTATGGTGAAGCAGGAACACCTTCAGCTACGAATATTTTTTTGTCTTTGTCAAGGTCAAAGACATCATTAAGCTTTTTACCGCTTATGCCCACATTATCTGTAATTCTTTTGCCCTTCAAGGATTCTGAATACTTCCAGAAATCATGAAATTTTGAAGGATTTTCATGCCCTTTCTGCACTGTATATTGAATTTCAACTCCATCGGTGACTATCTCAGGCTTTATACCTCGCTTTATAAGAACAGCTTGAAATGTGCTTCCAGGATAAAGAAAAGAAAACCATTTATCGCTGTCAGTTATACATTTTTCACCAAGAACACTCCAAACAAGTAAGACATATTCATCTTTTTTAGGATCAAACTCAGGTATTTCAACTGACTCTTCCTTTGGCTTAAACTCCGCAAATTGCTCTTCCTTTTTACCTCTAAGACTTACTATAAATTTAGCAAGTGCTTCTCTTTCCTTGTCAGTTCCAACAAATTTTGGCATATAATTAAGAATTTTACCCTGACCATAAAGTTGGCTGATTACTCCAAGATATGTGAGTCCCTCTGTTTTCTCAACAATATCGTTCTTCACTCCTCCTATTGTATGACAGCTAAGACATTGTAGATTAAAAATTTCTTTACCTGCTTGAATCTCGTTTTCTTGAGTAATTTCTTTTATCTTTGTCCATTTCGCATGCTTAAGAATGCCTTCTCTGTTTAATTTTTCTTCATCTTGAACCAGAATCATTGGCGAATACATGTAGCCGTAAATCAAATAAGGTTTTCTTGCATACTCTCGCATATACTCAAAGGAGCCAATCCAAGAAAAACCAACTACAAGCAGAAGAAAGAGTGCGATTTTTTGAATTGCATGGGAAGTTCTAAGCACAAAAGCAATGGAGAGTATATAAATAATTACAGATGAAAAGATAAAAACATTGATAGCATTTTTGGTTTGAAGGTTCAAGAAAAAGTTCGTAAATCTTGCACTTTCTGGAATGCTGTAGAAATACCATAGTGCTCCAATTAAAAGAAAAGGAAGAGGAATATAAAGCCAAAAAGAACAGTAACGAAGTAGTTTTTGCCTTAAGGAGGAATCCTTTTCAAAAACTGCTGTTACATATCCGAATAGACCTGCAAACATTACGCAGATAGCTGTTCTAAATACAAGTCCTGGAAGATGAGTAGGATTAAAGAAACCATCCCAGAAATTTATTGTTCTAAGCCATTCTCCGGGAGTCAGCATAAAAGTTATGATTCCATTGATTATGAAAAGGCTTAGCCATGCTGAAAGTGCGTATATAAATGCAACCCTTAAGCGATTTTTGTCTGAAAGAGTCTCAAATTTGTAATGATAAATCAAGAGAGAGACTATTTCTATGATGAAGAATACCCATTCAATAGCCAATGCAAAGACAAATGTATGAATTAATAGGGATGTAGCCCAAGGACTTGCAAGGGCTATACTAAACCATATTCCAACACCTGATACTCCTCCAAATACCATTGTAAGAAGAAGGAAGAACCAAATATGTCTGCGAACATAGTTTCTAAGGACAAAATCATTGTAACGAACGCTTTTTAGATCAGTAAGCCAGAGAAAAATTCCTCCTCCAACTGCAAAATGGGAGACAAAAACATGTAAAACAGCGATTATAGCAACAACTGTACCAGAGTTAAGATAATAAAGTTCCCATACAGGATAGTTCATCTTACTGCCTCTTTTCTAAATGCAATTTTTAGCATATAGAGGATAACACCAACTCCAAGGAGTAAAATTACAATGAATATAGTAAAGATATCCCATTGGGGAACAATCTCAAGCTGAGTGGGTGAAAATTTATCATTTAAATAAAAAATCCTAAGATTATATCTATTTATTACCATTGCAATGAGTGTTAGAAGTAAAAAAACAGTTGAGCCCTTTAATTTCCCTTTAAGTGCTAAGATTATTGATATCACTGCAGTTATAATTCCTACGGTAAAAACAATTGTAGCCAAAATATCCTTTCCCATGAATTTAAAGATTATTTCATTGGGATGGGAAAGCAGAAACCATAATCCAACTACAATCTGCAGCATTGTTGCATATGCAAATATATTTAAACCTTCCTTTACATTCTCCTTATTTCCCTTTCTATTAAAATAAAAGGCATAAATCATTCCTCCAACAGCTACTGATGCTACAATGACATGGAGAAATCTTGGATAAATGCTTGGCACATTCCAAAGCAGAATTGTGCCATCTCTTCTGTCAAAATATGCAATCCATTTATCAGGCATCTCCATCATTGAGAGGTTATTAACAAGCATAAAAGCTATGTAAAAAACCAAGATTAGCATGAGCAATAGAGCATGTCGTGCATAATTAGAGGTATCAAATTTTTTATAGTGATAGTAAGAGCTGTAGTAGGCAATTATTAAAAATGGAATTATCAAAATCCAAAAGCTTCCCATTAAAATTGAAGATGTATAGAAAAGATTACCAAAAACAACCTGCAAAAACAACAAAGCAGGAATAGCCATATTTATTCCAAGAGCAAATAGTATAGGAATTTTCTTAGCAAATGGATTGAGTAATGAAATAGATTCTTTTTGTTTGCCTTTGAATAAAATAATCAGAGCAAGTCCTACAATAGAATTTACAAGAAGTATATGAATAAGAAAGAAAAGTTGTTCAAGAACAATAAATATTTCTGCTGGTGCAGGCAAAGCTTCAGAGTAAGGTATGAGAGATTTAACATCCATTGTTATAATATATATATCACAGATTAAAAAATTTTTCAATAGATAATATGTTTTTCAATACCGCATCTTTTCAAGAATTTTTAAAGCTTCAATTGACAGAATTGATTTTTCTTTATCCCTCCCTATTTCTCCTATAAAAAGCTGTCTCTGGCTTTTTATAAATTCTGCCATATTGTCTATTAAAAGTGTTTCAAAAAATTCAGAAGGGATTGGGATTTCAAGAAAACCGTCTGGGAAGAGAATAAATTTAACGAAGAAAGGATTTTTTTCAAGGCTTACAAAAATTTTTTCCATCAACTCTCTTTGTGCAGAAAAATTATCCCGTAAAGTATAAAATGCTGTTTTCAATGAGTTTTCAAGAAAAGAGCCATCCCATATAACTGGAAAATTCTCCTTAAAACCTTCGCATTTTCTAAAAGCTTTGCTTCTTCTTTCTCTGATTACCAAATCTTGCATTTCTTCAGGAAAAGTAATGGAAAAAGGAACAGTTCTGCATTGAAGAGGCTTTAAATCATTATGAATTGAACAAAGCGAGTTTTTGAGCATTCTACATTTTGCTCTGAACCTGTTACCTGCAATGAAGTCGCCAATAATGTAAAAACTTTTATAGCTAAATGTAAGTTCTTTTAGATAATCTCTGTGAGTATCATTTACAGGATAGATTTTTCTGAAACCTATTGTGATTGGAAATATTTTATATAGTTTGTTTATTTCTGGCAAAGTTATTATGGTTGCTCCTCCACAGCAAACAGATGAGCAAGTTGTAATACACTGAAATCTTATTTCATTTTTCAAAGTTTTTCCCTCCTCTATTTAAAATGGCATAAATTTATTATAAGCAGATGAAACCTCATATTTACATAATTCATATTTTTCTAAATTTCCATTTTTTTAGGCACTATGATATCTAAGGTATTGAAGATGTCCTTCTGCTTTTTAGTCAACTCCTGCACAAGTAATTCATTATCATATACTTTGCACTTTAGATTTCTTAAAATCAGATTTGCCTTTTCTACTGTATATTTATTCCCAAGCAATTTCTTTAATTTCACAAATAATATCAGGGCAACAGGAAGTTAAGATAAAATTATATCTATTGTGCAGATATTTTTCGGATTAGAGGAAAATGGGAACTAAAAAGAATAATAGCACAAAAAAACAATTTATGGAATAACCTTAAAAAAGGAAGAATGGGAAGTGATAAAGCAGTTTGGACTTGAAAATTTTATTAAAGAAATTGCAGAGATGCCACCTCAGGAAAGCATTGAAGTCCTGGTTGAGATGCTTTTTAATCTATTGATGAAGAAGGAAAGAGATTTTTTTGTAGAGGCAGACTCTGACAACAAATCAAATGGATTTTATCAAAGACATCTCGGATGTATGTTTGAAAATTTAAATTTGTCAGTGCCAAGAGACAGACAGCGAAGATTTCGCTCTCAGAGTGCTACCACCTCATTGGAATGTAGCAAACCAATGGCGGTGTCTCGTGGGGTATTGTATGAACTTCAACAAATGTTTCAGATGAGATTTGCGCATGAGACAAAAAATTCTTGACAACTGTCCTGCCACAGACCTCTTTTCTTTGAGACCCTTAAGCACTATTGCCATTTTCTCCTCTGCTGTCCATTTTCTCGCTTTCATTTTACTTCATCCCCAGTTTAAAAGATTCATCTCCGCTCATGCAGAGATTTTAACCTCTCCAAATTAGGCGTGTTCAATCTTTATGGGGAGCAGTAAGGAATTAGATAAGATAGAAAAAGAGAGACTGAAATAGAAAGAAGAAGATTTTAAATCTCAGGATTTATAGAGAGGAACAAAGAGAACAGAAGAAAAAGACGAAATATAAACCTGCAGCTAATCACCCATGGAGGAGAAGCTTAAAATAAAATGTGACATTTTAATTTAGTAATAAAGTGTGACTTGACTATAGTAATAACAGTCTTTTTCATTTTTTTAAATCTTCTGTGAAACCAGTAATACTGCTCAGGATGCTGTCTGATTAATTTTTCAAGAATATCATTGTATTTTTCAGAAAAGGCTATTATATCCTCATCTGAAAAAACTTTTCCTTCTTTGTCAGATTGTATTGTTAATTCAGGATAGATTACAATTCTGTGCCTTCTATTTTCTCTTGTGATAAAAACAGGTATAATAGGTGCTTCTTTTCTTTGCGCAATTACAAAAGGACCTCTCTGGCATTGAACATATTTACCAAAAAATTTTGCATATACACCCGGTCTTGCCTGATCAGCCAGCATGAAAACTATCATATTTTTATTTAATGCCCTTATGACTTCCTTTGGTACATCCTTGTCTGAAATAAAAGGAATAGGATGAATATTATATGATTTAATGAGATTGTATAGAAATCCCTTTGGAAGATATTTTCCTTCCTTGTAAAGTACAGCTACAGGATAATTATTTTCAGCTAACCATGCAAGCATTATAGGGATATTACCAATGTGTCCGCTTAAAGCAATAACTCCATTGCCCTTTCTTAGCGCATTATTAAGATTTTCTAATCCTGAAGCCTCTGCCCAAAGTTTTAAACTTTCCTTGTGCTGCACTATATAGGCAATTTCAAGAATAATCAAAGCAAGTTCTTTAAAAAATTTTTTCAATAAAACTTCGCATTCTTCCAACTCTTTGTCAAAGGCTATTTTTATACTGGAAAGGGCGATTTTGTTTCTTGAAATGGGAAGAAAATACCAAATATTCCCGATAATGTTGGCTATCTTGGGTAAATGCTTTTTTTTCAGGGTTTTTCCCAAGAAGAAAAAGAACCAAATTAAAAGTTTAAATATTTTATGTTTCATTCTGGATTTCATGGCTGTTTAAATTATAATATCCTAAAATTAACTTCGTCAAAATTTGTTGATTTTTGTTATAATAATTAACCATGTTTATTGGAACTCCATTAATTTCTGAAGAACAGATTCAGAAAAAGGTAAGTGAGCTGGCATACAAAATTACCAAAGATTACGAAAATAAAGACTTGCTCGTGATTGGTATTCTCAAAGGCGCTTTCATGTTTTTTTCAGATTTGGTAAGGCAAATCAAATCACCTTTGAAAGTGGATTTTATTATTGCTTCAAGTTACATCAAAGATAAATCCTCTGGAGAGGTAAATATTCATTATTTTCCTCGGGAGGAAATAAAGGGCAAAGATGTACTTCTTGTGGAAGATATAATTGATACAGGAATATCTTTACAAGCTATACGAGAGAAAATTCTTTCAATGGAGCCAGCATCTCTTAAAATATGCGTCCTACTTGATAAGAAAGAAAGAAGAGTTGTGGAAGTTCCTATTGACTATTTGGGATTTTCGATTCCTAATAAGTTTATTGTAGGCTATGGACTTGATTATAACGAAATGTTTAGAAATCTTCCCTATATTACTATTTTCAAAAAAGAGCTTAAGTGATGTACAGATTAAAGATACTCTCTGGCTTTGATGCTGCCCATCAGTTAAGGGGATATAAAGGAAAGTGCGAAAACCTTCATGGTCATAATTGGAAAGTAGAGGTAAATGTTCTGTCTGAAAGCCTTAATGAAATTGGAATAGCCATTGATTTTAAAGAATTAAGAAGAATCACCAAAGAGGTTTTATCTTTACTTGATCACAGTTTTTTAAACCAAATTCCGCCATTTGATAAAATAAATCCTTCCAGTGAAAACATTGCACAATGGCTGTATTCTGAACTAAAGGAGAAGCTACAGAATTATCCTGTAGTTCTTGAAAGTGTTACTGTTTGGGAGTCTGATTATGCTGCAGCCACATATTTTGAATGATTACATAAAGAGCATCCATAAAAAAATTCCTGAATTAAAAAATTTACAATGGGAAATATACTTTTTAAGAAAGAAGCTCTTGTCTGTTGAGGGTAAAGATTTAAATACTGACAAGAGAAAGGAATCTATAAAAGATTTTTTTTCTGTAAGAGTAATCAAAGAACAAAAAGCAGGAACTGCTAACTGCTCAAGCATTGAAAGACTCCCAGATGCCTTTCTTGCTGCCTTACAAATTGCAGAAATATCTGAACCAGATGAGTTTATATGTCTTCCCTCCAGTAAAGAATACAAAGATGTAGCAGTTTTTGATGAAACACTTTTTGATCTAAAAGGGTCTCTTTCAGAGCTTCTTATTAACATGCAGAAAGCAGCTTTCTTTGATAAGAGAATAAAAAAACTAAGAAATGCTGAAATAGCAATAATAATTGATGAAAAGGGAATTATAAACTCCGATGGAATATCTATCTTTCATCCATTTACAACTATAAATGCTCATATAATTACTGTAGCAGAAGACAAATCATCCCAGATGGCATGGTCTTACAGGGTAGAAAGATTTTATAAAAATATCAATCTTGAGGAGGTTGGAAGAGAAGCAGGACAAAAAGCTCTTATGCTTCTTAATCCCAAAAAGATTAATTCTTTCAAAGGTTTTGCAGTTTTTGATACTTTTGTGGCAACAGAGTTTGTTGAACTGTTATCTCAATCGCTTTCAGCAGAAAACTATTTGCTTGGCAGGTCACTTTTTATCGGTAAAATGAATGAGCAAGTTATAAATCCATTAATTAACATCATAGATGACGGAACAATTCCAGAAAAATTCGGCTCCACACCCTTTGATGGAGAAGGCGTGCCTACATCAAGGAAAATTTTAATAGAAAAAGGTATGCTTCAATCACTGATGCACAACACATATACAGCCAAAAGGATGGGAACATCATCAACAGGCAATTCTGTCAGGCTTGCAAGTGGAATCTCTGTTGGTCCTACAAATTTTTATATTGATACAGATGAGAAAAAATATGACAAAGAGGAACTAATAAAAAATGTTGACAAAGGTGTTTATATCACAGAAGTTATGGGTATGCATACTGCAAATCCAGTAAGTGGAGATTTTTCAGTTGGGGTTTCTGGAGTTTATATAGAAAATGGAGAGTTAAAGTATCCTGTTAAAGAGGCTGTAATTTCTGGCAATTTATTGGAGGTTTTCAATAACATTGTTGCACTTGGTAATGACTTGCGGTTCTATGGCAATATAGGCTCTCCGAGCTTTCTTGTAGAAGGAGTTGATATAAGTGGATAGTGAAAAGGTGTGAGTTACTTATCTTAAGGCACTGATAATAATGCAGAATAAATCTCTTTTAGTAAAAGTATAGAAAATTAAATATCAAAATAAAAATAGGAGGCGAAGGATGGATTATTTTTTAACTGAAGAGCAAAAGATGATAAAAGACTTGGCAAGGGACATTGCAGAAAAGCATGTCAAACCAATTAGGGCTGAGCTTGATGAGACAGGAGAGTTTCCTTGGGAGATTATGAAAATTCTCGCGCAGGCTGATATGTTTAGAGTTTTTGTTCCTGAGGAATACGGAGGGCTTGGCACTGGAAGCTTTGAACTTTGTCTTGTTGTAGAGGAGCTTTCAAGAATTTGTCTTGGGGTTTCAACCACATATGCAGCCAATGCTCTTGGTACATATCCGATTATTCTTTTTGGAAATGAAGAGCAAAAAAGAAAATATCTTCCAGATATAGCTGATGGAAAACGCCTTGTAGCTTTTGCACTTACAGAGCCAAATGCTGGTTCAGATGCTGGAGGAATTCAGACAACTGCTACAAAGGACGGAGATTACTATGTTCTAAACGGTAGAAAACAATGGATTACGAATGGAGGAGAAGCTGAAATATACACAGTTATTGCCATTACAGATAAAAGCAAAGGTGCTCGTGGTGCATCTGCCTTTATTGTTGAAAAGGGAACTCCCGGATTCAGCTTTGGCAAAAAGGAGAATAAAATGGGGATAAGGGCATCTGTTACAAGGGAGCTCGTTTTTGAAAACTGCCGTATTCCAAAGGAAAATCTTCTTGGCAGAGAAGGAATGGGCTTTATTGTAGCTATGAAAACTTTGGATCAGTCAAGGGTTGGAGTCGGTGCTCAGGGTGTTGGAGTTGCTCAGGGAGCATTTGAAGAGGCAGCTCGCTTTGCGAAACAGAGAGTACAGTTTGGACAACCTGTAATAAGTTTTCAGGCAGTACAACACATGCTTGCTGATATGGCGATTTTAATTGAAGCTGCAAGGGCTCTTGTTTACTCAGTTGCAAGATACATTGACAGCGGAGCAAAGGAAATCACAAAAGCTTCAGCAATGGCTAAGACCTTTGCCACGGATGTTGCGATGAAGGTTACTACAGAGGCAGTTCAGGTCATGGGTGGAGCAGGATATATGAAGGATTATCCAGTTGAGAAGATGATGAGGGATGCAAAGATTCTTCAGATTTATGAGGGAACAAATCAGATTCAGAGAAATGTAATTGGACAGGAGATAATTAAAGAGCTTTCCAGGTCTATGAAATAATGGGGAAGCCCAAGCTTTATTTGTTTTCGCTGCTAATTTTAGTTGTTGGTTGTTCTTTTTTCAATTATCAAAGTGGGCAGTACTCATCTGGGTTAACAGTTAGAGAAAAACAAGAACTTTTAATAGAGCATAACAAATGGAGAAGATATGTGAGTGTGCCTGATTTAAGATGGTCAGAGGAGCTTGCAGAGATTGCCCAAGATTGGGCAAATAGATTAATTGTTAGCTGTCAAATGTATCACAGTAACAATAACTTGGGAGAAAATATTTTTTGGGCAAATTATGCTGCAAAGCCTAAAGATGTGGTTGACTATTGGGCAAAAGAAAGATTTGATTATGATTATGTAAACAACAGTTGTAGACCAAATAAAAAATGCGGACACTATACTCAAACTGTATGGAAAGAGACAAAAGAAATTGGTTGCGGAAGAGCAAGATGCAAGGATGGCTCATATATTTGGGTTTGTAATTACAGACCAGCTGGAAATATAGTGGGGAGGAGACCCTACTGAAGAGTATTTTTTGACAAAATCATAACTCTGTGGCTTTCACCCATACCTTGGGGGAGCACAAGCCTCTTAAACTGTTGAATTAATCCCAATTTATTTAATTTGTTTAACAAGACTTCATCGCAAAGCGATATTAAATATTTACTCTGGGATGAAAAATGTACAACTTTAAATCCTGCCTCAGTAGCCCATTTCTCAATGGCTGTAAAGTTGACATGGGCTGTAATGTCCTGCTTTCCAATATTTAAATATGGATTTTCACTGATTGTATGTTTATGGTAGCAAAGAAGTGTTCCTCTGTTTCTTTGGTCACTATAGTATTCCTGTGAAATATATCCATAATCAAAAATCATAAGATAGCCAATTTTTAATTTTTGAGCAAGCTTTTCAATAAATGCTTTTGCCTTGAGATTTATCTCTGAACGATATCCTTCAAAATCAAAAACCCAAGGAGCAAAATCTTTGAGGTATGCGGTAGTTTCAGCTCTTGCAGGAAGGAGGGTTTCTTTTAAATTTTCAGTTTCATCAACTGTTAAATAGACTTCATAGGGCTTATCTCTTATTTCAAAAATTCTCACAGGTAAAGCATCAAACACTTCATTTAAAATAATTACACCCTTTAGTTCTGAAAGTTCGTCAATATACCTATACCAAGCAAGGATTTTTCTAAATTTTTTAAGTTTTGATTTTTGGATTTTAACAAGATGAGGATTTATCTCAACAAGGTAGTATCTTGGTGAAAAACTAAGATTTGATAGAATATCTTCAGCAAGATAACCCATTCCAGGACCTATCTCTGTTATTGAGAAATCATAGGGTTTGTTCATTTTGAAGTAAAATTCTTCAATAGCTTTTGCAAGTAATATACCAAAAACAGCTCCAAGATGGGATGCTGTGAAAAAATCACCTTCTCTTCCAATTTTTGTTTTAGGACTTGTGTAATAACCAATCTCTGGATAGTAAAGGGCAATCTCCATGAATTCTTCAAAGGAAATTGCACCTTCTTTTTTGATTTTTTCTTTGATAACTTCGGAAAGTTCCATTTATGAGACAAGGTAAAGCATGCGGTCTACTGCTTCTTTTGCTTTAATTCTTATTTCTTCAGGAACTTTAATCACATACTTGTTTTCCTTTAAGGCTGAAAGAACGCTTTCAAGGGTGGTGATTTTCATATTAGGGCATATCATTGTTCTTTTGAGAGGATAAAACTCCTTATCAGGATTTTCTTTTTTAAGTCTGTAGAGAAGTCCAACCTCAGTGCCAATTATGAATTCCTTTGCTGAAGAAGATTTTGCAAATCTAACCATTCCAGAGGTTGATGCAACATGGTCAGCCATTTCAATCACCTCAGGTTTGCATTCAGGATGAACAACCACCAAAGCATCTGGATGTGCTTGTTTAGCTCTGACAACGTCCTCCTTTTTTATCATATTATGAGTTGGACAAAAACCCTGCCAAGTAATCAGCTCTTTTTCTGGAACATTTTTTTTGACCCAATGGGCTAAATTTTTATCTGGGACAAAGATTACTGAGTTAAAAGGAACTGCTCTAACAATTTGAGGAGCATTTGCTGATGTGCAACATGCATAACTTAAAGCCTTTACCTCTGCAGTGGTATTAACATAGGATATGACAGGAGAGTCAGGATATTTTTTTATCCATTCCTTGAGTTCTTCAACATCTACATTGTCTGCCATCGGGCATCCAGCTTCAATTTCTGGCAATAGAACGGTTTTATCTGGATTAAGTATTGCTGCAGTCTCTGCCATAAAATGAACTCCGCAGAAAACTATTACTTCGCATTCTACCTTTACAGCCTGCCTACTAAGTTCAAGGGAGTCTCCAACAAAATCTGCGATATCCTGAACTTCCTCTCTTTGGTAGTTATGAGCCAGAATTATAGCATTTCTCTGTTTTTTAAGCTTTAATATCTCTTCTATTACCGCCTTATCCATAGTGTATCCACATTTGTATATAAAACTGAACCATCTTCTAAGACAACAGCTTTTATTGGGCGAAATACCCTTTTCCCATGTGAATAACCTAAATTTTGAGGAAGACTTCCTGAGTATCTGAGAGATATTCTGTGCACATAGCCCTGCGTTTCAGGAATATTTGGTACTCTTCCAAGTCTTTCAACAAGATTTGGACCTGCATTGTATGCTGCCAATGCTAAAGCAATATTTCCATTGAATTTTTCCAGTAAATACTTCATGTATCTTATGCCTGCATCAATATTTTCATTTGGGTCAAAGGGATTTTTAACTCCCATAAGAAGGGCTGTGGAAGGCATCAACTGCATTATACCCATAGCACCCTTAGGAGAGACAGCATTTACATTCCAGCCAGACTCTTCTCTAATCATTTCTTTTATAAGTTTCACATCTAATCCGTATTTTTTAGACTTTTCTTCAACTATTCTTTCAAGCTCTTCACGGGAATATTTGGTTTCAGAGGCAGTTGAAAAATGGATAGGTTTATAGGCTGTTTTTTTTGATTTTTTTTCAAATCTAACATCGCATAAATTAGTGTATACTGCCTCACCATCCACTACTTTGAGGCATAGTTTTCCAGCATCGGCAGTATTAGAAATCAGAAATACGAAGCTTATTAGAAACAAAATTTTTAACATAATTTAAATAATAGCAGAGAATATAAGTTATTTGCAATTTTTACACTATCCCATAACAATCACAAAGGCAACAGCATAATTTTTTTCGTGGGAAAGTGAACAATTAATGACAGTTTTTTCTCTATCCCCAAAACAAGAACCACTAATCGCAATTTTTGGTGAGCCATCAATTGATTTTATGATCTCTATGTCCTTAAGCCTCAATCCTTCAGGTTTATTCAAAGCTTTAATTACCGCTTCTTTTGCTGCAAAACGAGCTGCAAAGTGTGGAAATGGATTTTTATGGCTAAAGCAATACTTTATCTCGTTTTCTGTAAATACTTTTCTTAGAAATTTTTCACCAAACTTTTCGTATATTGCTTTAATTCTTCCAACTGATACAATGTCAACACCTATCCCTTTAATCATACTACTATCAATCACAAATAAAGTATTTAATCACGGCACAACCCAACTCTTTGGAATGAAAATTTGCTCAAATGTATGCATTGCATATCTGTCAGTCATTCCAGCAATAAAGTCGCAAATTTTTCTATGTAGTTTTTTTTCAGGAAGACCTTCTGCTCCGATTAAGTGAGGACTTTCAAGAAAGTAGTTATAAAGACTTTCAAGAACTCTCTTTGCTTTTTCTATTTCTCTTACAACAAGTTCATTGTGATAAACTTTATCAAACATAAAATCTCTAAAAATATAGAGATATTGTTCCATCTCCTCTGACATGCAAATTTTCTCATAATCTCTTTTGATTGTGCTAAAAATAACATCTCTTACCATTGTATCTATTCTCTTTGAGTTTCTGTCTCCAAAGACTGTTATTATCTCATTAGGGATATCATTTTTCTTTAAAATTCCTGCCCTTAGGGCATCATCAAGGTCATGATTTAGATAAGCTATTATGTCTGCAACCCTGACAATTTGACCCTCAAGCGTTGCAGGTTCATCACTAAAGATTTTACCCCTGCCCTTTGAGTGTTTGAGAATTCCATTTCTTACCTCAAATGTGAGATTAAGACCCTGCCCGTCCTTTTCTAAGACATCAACAACCCGAAGACTTTGCCTGTGATGCTCAAATCCACCCGGATGCAACTGCCTCAGTATAGCCTCTCCTGCGTGTCCAAAGGGCGTATGCCCTAAATCATGTCCCAATGCAATTGCCTCAACGAGATCTTCATTGAGTCTTAATGCTCTGGCAATAGTCCTTGCAATCTGGGCTACTTCAAGCACATGGGTAAGTCTGGTTCTGTAATGGTCACCTTGAGGTGAGATAAAAACCTGTGTTTTATGCTTAAGTCTTCTAAAGGCTTTGCTATGGATGATTCTGTCTCTGTCCCTTTGAAATGGCGTTCTAATGTCATCTTCCTCCTCGGGTTTCAGTCTTCCGCGTGTTTGACAGCTTAGCTTTGCCTTTGGATGCAAAATTTTTTTCTCTATTTCCTGATATTGCTCTCGTAGAGTCATAAGGAGGTTATTACGGATTTTATTGCCTTTACAAGTAAAGGTATTTCGTGATGTTGAACTGTTCTTACATCAAAAATTACAAAATCATCCTTTATTCGTGCGATGACTGGAGGCTCTGTTCCCCTGAGTTTTTTGGTAAAATCTTGTGGAGTTATTTTTGGCTTTATCGCAACAACATAGGTTTTAATACCAAATTCTGGAAGTGAGCCTCCACCTGGCATAGAAATATCTTCCTTTATTTCTGAAAAAACTTCTTCTTTTTTTAGCATCTTTGCAATTTTCATCGCACGCTTTTTTATAGATTCAATTGGCTCTGTTATCATTCTTAATGTTGGAATCTTTTTCAATGCAGTCTCCTCATCAAGATAAAGTCTTAGGGTTGCTTCAATGGCAGCAAGTGTCATTTTGTCAACTCTTAAAGCTCGCATTAGAGGATTTTTTGATATTTTATCAACAAGCTCTTTTTTCCCTATTATAAAGCCTGCTTGAGCTGAGCCAAGAAGTTTATCGCCGCTAAAAGTAACCAAATCAGCCCCTTCTTTTAAAACCTCTTGAACTGTTTGTTCCTCTAATCCATATTTTCTCATATCAACAAAACACCCACTCCCAAGATCAACCATTACAGGTATTCCCCTTTTTCTTCCAAGTTCAACAAGCTCATTGATAGAAACCTCTTCTGTAAAGCCAATAATTCTGAAATTTGAGCGGTGAACCTTTAAAAGAAGGGCAGTGTTTTCATTTATTGAATTTTCGTAATCACTAAGCCTGGTTTTATTTGTAGTTCCAACTTCTTTTAAAATAGCACCTGAATGTGCCATAACATCAGGAATTCTAAATGAACCTCCAATCTCAACGAGCTCTCCTCTTGAGACAATTACTTCCTTTCCTTTAGCAAGGGTATTAAGGGAGAGGAAAACAGCACCTGCATTGTTGTTAACAACTACTGCAGATTCAACATTAAGTAATCTCTTTATTGCATCAATGACATGCGTGTATCTTTTTCCCCTTTGTCCTTTTTCTAAATCATACTCAAGATTTGAATAGGATGTTGCAACTTCAACTACATGTTTGATTGCCTCTTCTGGTAGAATTGCTCTTCCCAGATTTGTATGAATTACAACGCCTGTTGCATTTATGACTGGAATTAAAGAGTATCTCTGCTTTTTCTTTAAAGCATTTTGAACTTTATCAATAATGCTTTGCTCATCTATCTGTACTGTCGCACCCTGCAAGATTTTATTTCTAAGGCTTTCAATTACTTCCTTTACACTTTCCTTAACAATAGCTTGGGAATTATTATCAGATAGCTTCTGAATCTCAGGATGCTTTAAAATTTTGTCAACAGAAGGAAGAAGTCTTAAGTAATGTTGAATGTTTGATGAATCGTTAACTGATGGTCCACTCATGATTAATAGTTAGCAAGCTCCTCATAAAATAGTTCAATCGTTTTGTCAACAGCTTCTCCGTCTGGACAGCCTCCTTGAGCCATGTCTGGTTTGCCACCACCCTTTCCACCAATTTTTGATGCAATGTTTTTAAGAATTTTTCCGGCATCGTATTTATTTTGTGCATCCTTTGTTACAGATACTATGAGTATTCCCTGTCCATCTTTTTTTGATGCAAGTAAAATAACGGCAGGATAAAGCTTTTCTTTAATTTTGTCTGATAGGGTTCTTAAGCCTTTAGCATCAAAGCCTTCAAGTTTTAATGCAAGAGCTTTTACTCCATTTATCTCCTTTGCCTGTTTTATAAATTCATCTATGTTTTGGGTAATTATCTTATTCTTCAATGTCTCTATTTCTTGCTGTTTTTCTTTAAGTTCATTGGTTAGTCTCTCAACAGCACGCACAGGTTCTGCTGACTTTAAAATAGATGAAATTGTTTTTAGTTGTTGCCTGTTAGCATTTGCATATTTCCATGCCTCAAGTCCTGTAAAAGCCTCAATTCTTCTTATTCCAGAAGCCACAGAGCCTTCTGAAAAAATGTAAAAGCTTCCAATCTCTCCTGTGCTCTGGCAATGTGTTCCTCCGCAAAGTTCTTTGCTAAATCCTAAAATTTTTACAACTCTCACTACATCCTCGTATTTGTCTTCAAAAAGAGCAATAACACCTTCCTTTAAAGCTTCATCAAGTGTCTTAATTTCTACGGTGACAGGAAGGTTTTCAAGAATTTTTTCGTTAACAATCTGCTCTATCTCAATGAGTTGCTCATCGCTTACTGCTTCAAAGTGGGTGAAATCAAATCTTAGCCTGTCAGGTGCAACGAGGCTTCCAGCCTGTTTGACATGGTCTCCCAAAACTGTTCTTAAAGCACTGTGAAGAAGATGGGTTGCTGTGTGATTTCTCTTAATCGCATTTCTTCTTTCTATATCAATCCTTGCAAATACTTGCTCATCCTCTTTAATGCTTCCTTCAAGAACTTTTACTTTATGACAGTGAAGCCCCAAGATTTTCTTAGTATCCAAAACTTCAGCTTTTCCTTTTTGAGAAATTATTATGCCTGTGTCTCCAACCTGTCCTCCAGATTCAGCATAGAAAGGTGTCTCTTTAAGAAAGATTTCTCCTTCCTCGTTTATGCTAAGTTCTTTGACGCTTTTTCCATCCTTAATTAAAGCAAAAACAGTTGTGGATACTTCGTATTCTGTATATCCTACAAATTTAAACTCGTCAGATTTAAGGCTCAAGTCTTTATAGGCATCAAGTAAAGCTACTTCCTCAACCTTCTGAGATGCCCTTGCTCTTTGTCTCTGTCTGTTAAGCTCCTCATGGAATCCGTCTTCATCTATGATCAACTCAGAGTCTTGAGCCATCTCCCGAATAAGGTCAAATGGAAGTCCGAATGTATCATATAGCTTAAATACTTTTTCGCCTGATATAATATTTGAGTTAGAAGATTTTAGCTCTTCTATGATTTCATTAAAAACATTTTCGGCTTTTTCAAGGCTTCTGATAAATCTTTCTTCCTCAACCTGTAAGACCTTCTCAATCCTTTGCTTTTCTGTAACTATCTCAGGATATACATCTCCAAGCTTAAGCACAACAGGCTCAACAAATTTATAAAAAACTGGCTTATCATATCCTAAAAGCCTGATGTGTCTTCCGGCTCTTCTTATTATTCTTCTTAAAACATAGCCTCTGCCTTCATTGGAAGGAATTAGTCCTTCTGCAATGAGAAAAGTTGCAGCTCTGATGTGGTCTGCAATAACCTTGATTGAGATATCAGTTTTTCTGTCCTTACCATAGTTAACATTTAAAGCATTGCAAATTGTAGAAATTATTGGTTCAAAGAGGTCTGTATCAAAATTCGTTCTTTTGCCCTGCTTCACAGCAGTGATTCTTTCAAGTCCCATTCCTGTGTCAATACTTGGCTTTGGAAGAGGATGAAGATTTCCTTGTTCATCTCTGTTGTACTGCATGAACACTAAATTCCAAAGCTCAAGAAATCTATCACAGTCGCATCCAACTGAGCAGTCAGGTTTTCCACAACCAAAGTCTTCACCCTGATCAATTATTATCTCAGAGCATGGACCACATGGTCCTGTGTCTCCCATCTGCCAGAAATTATCTTTCTCTCCAAGCCTGACAATTCGGTCAGAAGGAATGCCAACTTCCTTCTCCCAAATCTGAGCTGCTTCATCGTCATCCCTGTAAATTGAAACCCAGAGTTTTTCTTTAGGAAGTTTGAAATACTCAGTTAAAAGTTCCCATGCAAAAAGTATTGCATCCTGTTTGAAATAATCCCCAAAGGAGAAATTGCCAAGCATTTCAAAGAATGTGTGATGCCTTGCAGTAAATCCAACATTTTCAAGATCACTGTGCTTTCCACCAGCTCTTATACATTTTTGACAGGTTGTAGCCCTTGTGTAAGGTCTTTTTTCCTCGCCCAAAAAAACCCTTTTAAATTGAACCATTCCCGCATTTGTAAAAAGCAGGCTTGGGTCATTTTTGGGAATTAAAGGAGAGCTTTTAACCCATTCGTGTCCCTTTGAGATAAAGTACTCCAGAAAGAGCTTTCTTATTTCATAACTTTTCATAAGTTATTCCTCACCCACTATCCTCTGCTCATTGCTTATTATATAGGTAAGCTTTCCGTCAACAAATATTAGCCTTGATTTTAAAAGGCCTAAAGAAGATGAATATACCCATTCCTCCCTTTGTTTTCCCTTTTCAGGAGTAAGTATTCTTACGGAGGAAGGATGTCCCCATGCAAATCTCACCTGCTCTTTTGTCATTCCAAGAGCTATTTCTCCCTTAGCAATTCTTTCTTGGATATCTGGAGGATAGTGTTTAATCTCATCATAGGTATATCTCACTCCCTGAGAAGCACAGCCAAAAATAAAAATTGCAGTTAATAAAAAAATCAATGCTCTCATGCAAAACCTCCTTTAATTGAAAATTTCATTAAGACATTTATTTATAGTATCCCATGAAAAACCTCTTCTTAAAAGAAATCCTGTAATTTTTGCCCTTTTCTTGTCAGGTGAAGCATCTTTAAGGAGATATTGCTTTCTTTGAATAAGTCTTTGGGCTATTGAAAATTCATCAATATTGGGAAGGTTTTCAAGTTTTTCCTTATCAATCCCCTTTCGCATGAAATACATTCTCAATCCCATTTCTCCCAACAGCCTGTCTTCAGCGATTTTTTCAGCCCTTTGAATAAATTTCTCATCGTCTATAAAGCCCTTTTGTTTAAGATATTCAATCGCATCAGCTATCTCCTTTTCTTCAAACCCTTTTCTTTGAAGTTTTTCTCGTAATTCAGCCTCTGTTCTGTCTCTTAAACTCAAAAACTTTAATGCTATCTTTAGTGCATCACTTTGTTTTTTCACCTTCTGAAGCCTTAGTAGCTTTTAATCCATAACTTTCCAAAACCTTTCCGTATATTTCATTAAAAAGCTCAGGATGAGTTTTGAGGTAGTCTTTTGCATTTTCTCTTCCCTGAGCAAATCTTGAACCCTGATAATTATACCATGCACCTGACTTTTCAATAATTCCTCTTTCAACTGCAAGGTCAAGAACTTCACCTGTTTTAGAAATGCCCTCGTTGAAGTATATATCAAATTCAGCCTGTTTAAATGGTGGTGCAACTTTGTTTTTTACTATCTTTACCTTTACTCTTGAACCTGTTATATCCTGTCCTTCTTTTAGAGAATCTGTTTTTCTTATGTCAAGCCTCATGGAAGCATAAAATTTTAAAGCTGTTCCACCTGGTGTAGTTTCAGGATTGCCAAACATTACTCCAATTTTCTGTCTTATCTGGTTTATAAAGATGACAACTGTATTAGATTTTGATATTGCCGCTGTTAGTTTACGCAAAGCCTGACTCATAAGTCTTGCTTGCAATCCGGGCAAAGAGTCTCCCATTTCTCCTTCAATTTCAGCTTTTGGCACCAATGCTGCAACAGAGTCAATAACAATTATATCAACAGCACCGCTTCTGACAAGAGTTTCTGTAACTTCTAGAGCCTGCTCACCTGTATCTGGCTGGCTTACAAGAAGGTCTTCAATGTTAACTCCAAGTTTAGCAGCATAATTTACATCAAGGGCATGCTCTGCATCTATGAATGCTGCAACTCCGCCCATTCTCTGTGCCTCTGCTATTGCATGAAGGGCAAGGGTTGTTTTGCCAGATGACTCGGGTCCGAAAATCTCTACTACTCTTCCTCTTGGATATCCTCCAACACCTGTTGCAATGTCAAGGGAAAGAGAGCCTGTTGGAATGACAGATATACCCTCTGCTTGAGCCTTTGTTCCAAGTCGCATAATAGCGCCTTTGCCAAAATTTCTCTCAATCTGAGATATTGCTATCTCCAAAGCCTTTAACTTATCCTTATCCATAAAACACCTCTTAAAATTGATACCCGAAGGCAAAAGATATTTGCTTTATTATAAAAGTTTCAAAAATTTTTTGTAAATTAGGAAGAAATGGACTGAATTAATGGACTACCAATAAACAAGCACCATAGTCATTGCTCCTACAATTGCACACATTAGTAGCACAGGAACGAGCACTGCTTTTATAAATTGTGCCTCTTCCCTTCCTCCGACTCCAATAACAGCAGCTGCGTTAGTAATTTTAGAAGGAGTAATTGCAGAAGCTATTCCACCACCCACTGCATGGGCAGCATATATCCACATGAATGCTCCTGCTCCAGCTGTTGATAAAGTTGCTTCCCATTGGATTTTTGCAAAAAGCACATTAGATGCTGTCTCACTTCCACCAACGAATGCTCCAAAAAGTCCTAAAAACGGAGAGATAAATGGATATGCGGGTCCGAACACATTTGCCAGTGTTATTCCAATAATTCTATCCATGTTATACTGAGTAAAATACTGAGACGGGACAAGTTTACCATTTACAACTTCCATTGCTGACCATGCCATTATAAAAGCAACTGCGAAAAAGAGCGAGTATGCAAAAAATGGTCCCCAAATTCTTTTCATCCATAGAGAAGATGCATTTTTTAATTGTGTTACTGTTGGCTTTAGAATAAAAATTGAAAGAATGCACACAACCATAATCCAAAACCATACATTTCCAAGTATATTAAGGTCTTCCTTTTTATCAGCGATAATTCTTACCACTTCAACCTGTCCAAGCATATTTTCAAGCTTAATCTTTATTGGGGGTATATTAACAATCAAAGATATAATAATGAGCAAAATAAAAGGCATACAGGAACGAAAGATTTCTCTGTCAAAGGAAGGTTTATTTAGTGATGCTCCATTATTTCTTTTATATATCAAATAAACAGTAATCATCGTTAACAATCCTGCGAAAATTCCAATGATTTCAACAGGAAGAATTCTGAAGCCTGCAATTGCGAGTGCAGAAAGAGAAAGAACAAGACCTGAAAGGATTGCAGATTTCCAGTGTTTCTTTATTGCCTCCTTTCCTCCAACTACCTTAAGCATCAAAAAGGCAAAAATTACAGAGATAACTGGCAGCAGAATCGTCACCTTAAATGTGTAATCCCAAATAAAATCATGCAGATTTTCAATTCCCGGAGGTTTAATTCCAAAAGACATCGCTACCTTTGCTGGCAATGTAAGAGGCAAAGTGAACAGAGCAAATGAAGTAAGAGGGTCATAACACAGAATACTTACACCAATTGCTGCAACAGGAGAGAAACCAAGCATAAGAAAAATTGGTGGAAACATAGCAGGAGTAACCATTCCGAGTGCTGTGCTCAGAGAACCAAATCCCATTCCAATAAAAAGCGTCTGCTCCTCTTTCGTTTTTGCAATTCCCTTTACATATTCAATTATTTTTTTCAGCGCGCCAGTTTCTCTCATAAGGAATATAAGAAACATGGTAAATATAACTGCCAATGTAATTCCAAGGGCTTTTACAAATCCTACAAGAGTAGCTCCCCATACAACATCCCAAGGAGTTTTAAAATAATAAACTGCAAATAATACCGATAATATCCAGCCTACAAATGCAACAAAAGTTCCTGATCTATGAAATGCAAGCATTCCTATAAGGACAACAAGTATTGGGAAAAGGGATAAAAAAAAGTCCATATCTTTACCTCCGGCATTTAGAATAATTGGATAGTATAAATTATTAGATACAATGAAAATCAAGTTATATTGAATTGCTTTGTGGTTACTATATTAAAATGTCACCTGTTTTTACTAAATTGAAATGTCACATACATGTTAAGTTTCTTATTTTAGGTAAGCAAGCTAAAGGATGGAGGTGATATAATAAAGCATGCAAAGCGTTGTATGAGAAGATGATACAAAGAGGCGAGAGCAAAATGCAGGCATTGATAGCGGTAGCCCATAAACTAATAAGGCAGGTATATGGAGTTTTAAAAAGCGGGATACCATACAATGAAGAAATTGCAATGAATGGAAAAAAATACTTGACAAATTAACACGGAACATTGCGAGGAGCGACAGCGACGAAGCAATCTCTAAATATTCGTAAGACGGAAGATGTGAGACTTGAAAGGCAAAAGAGAGATTGCTACGCTTCGCACTGCTTGCAATTACAGATTAATAAAGGTTATATAAAAATAGCGGAAATTAGATAAGATAAAATTTTTAGGAGGCTTATATGAACTGGGAAGAAGTAAAAAAATCAGCAAGGGAAAAGCTAAAACCTTACTGCAAAGTTTGTCCTGTTTGCAATGGAGTTGCATGTGCTGGTGAGGTTCCCGGAATGGGAGGTGTTGGGACAGGTTATTCTTTTAAGGCAAATGTGGAAGCCCTCAATAGATACAAACTCAATCTTTCCACAATCCACGATGTAAAAGAGCCTGATGTAAGAATTGAAATTTTCAACCAAGAGTTATCCCTGCCTGTGATGGCAGCTCCGATAACAGGCACTACATACAATATGGGTGGTGCAATAACTGAAGATGTTTACTGCGAAGAAGTTATTGCAGGTTCCCTAATGGCAGGCACAATAGGATGGACAGGAGATGGAGCAGATCCCTTAATGTATGGAAGTGGAATTGAGGCTATAAAAAAATTCAATGGTAAAGGAATTCCTATTATCAAGCCAAGAGCTCAAGATGAGATAATTAAAAGAATCAGGCTTGCTGAAGAAGTTGATGCTATAGCTGTAGGTGTTGATATTGATGGTGCTGGACTTATTACAATGGCACTTAAGGGACAACCAGTAAGCCCAAAATCACCAAAAGAGATTGAGGAGCTTGTAAAATCTACTTCTCTTCCGTTTATTCTCAAGGGTATAATGACTTTAAGGGAAGCTAAAATTGCCTATGAATTAGGCGTAAAAGCTATAGTTGTATCTAATCATGGTGGAAGAATTCTTGACCATACACCCGGAGTTGCAGAAGTTCTCCCTGAAATAACATCAGAACTTAAAGGAAAAATCACGATAATTGCTGATGGTGGAGTCCGTTCTGGTGTTGATGTTCTAAAACTTCTTGCTTTAGGTGCTGATGCTGTGTTAATTGGAAGACCTGTTGTCATTGCAATATTTGGAGAAGGCAAAGAGGGATTAAAGCTTTATTTTGAAAAGATTAAGAATGAGCTTATACAGGCAATGTTACTTACAGGAGTCGCTTCTGTGAAAAATGTTCAAAGAGAGATTTTAAGATATTGAAGGGAATAATAAATGGATGAAATTGTAAGACTTAAAGAAGTTGGTAAATTTGCACCAAAACTTAAAGGTGTAAACACTGGTATTAAAGAACTTGATAATATGTTTTATATTTTTGATTACAATGAATCTAAGCCTAAAACAAAGCCATTGGGTGGGATTCCTTAATACTCTGTAATGAATTTAACAGGAGTTTCTGATACTGGAAAAAGCATTTTGGGAGAGCAATTCGCAGTAACGCAAGCAGGCAATAGTGAAAACACACTTTTTATAACAGTTGAAGCTCCTGCTGAATTTCTTTACAATGCTCTTGTCTCTAAAGCAGTTGCTATGAGTATTGACAAGGCTAAAGTTGAAGAATACATTTACATTCTTGATCTTTCAAGGAATTTTAACTTAAGAGGAAACATAAACAATCTGATAAAAACTTTAGAAACAGCAACTGTTTCTCATAATATAAAGCATCTTGTAATTGACTCATTTACAGGACTTTTTGAGTCTAAAGAGATGTATGCAAGGGATATTGTAAGAACTCGTTACAATTTTTTGAAAATCCACAAAATTACAACAATAATGATATCCCAGAAAAGAATTGGACAAGAATATCTCAGTGCTGAAGCAGCAGGTGGTTTTGCAGTGAGCCATATTGTAGATGGAACGATTGTTCTTTCAAAACAAATTATAACAAACAGATTTGAAAGTGCCACATTCAAGAAACCAATTGGAGAAGTAATAAGGCTGATAAGAATTGATGGATGCAGAATGTGTGCCCATGACAAAAAAACATATGTTTTTGAGATAACGCAAGAAGAATTAATAAAAATCCTTTATCCCCTTGCAAAATTAACAGAAGGAGGAGAAAAGCATGAAAAAGATAGAGCTTATTAAGCAGAGTCCGGATGATATTATAAAAGAACTTCTTGTTTATTCTATTGAACTTTTTGGTGGACCAAAAAAGATGGTTGAATACAAAAGACTTACCTGGGTTCCATCAATAATTGAAGCTCTTTACACGATTTATCTTCATGAGGAAGATAAGAAAAATCCAGACGAGATTGCTGCATTTTTAGGCATTAGCACAAATACTTTAAAGAATATTTTAAGAAGTTCACCTGAGACAGCACTTAAAAAGATTGAAGAGAAAAAAGCAATTGATTTTACAGATGAAAAAGAAGTTACAGAAGAAATTAAAACTCATATTGCAGGAGGCATACCAAAGTTAGTTTATAAGCAGTGGAAACAGAAGCAAAACTTATAAAAATAAAATGCTGGTCAGACAAATTGCTTGAGCAGCGATTCCTTCTTGTCTTTCTCCCGACTTTATCAGTTAATTTTTGTAACTCATTGGAAGTAAACATTCTTATTTTTAAATCCCTCATATCAGACATTCATAATATTTTACACTATCCTATTTTTCGGTTAACACAAAGCAGTGTTAAATTGGTATAATATCTAAATTCTATGAAAGAAGATTACCGAAAAAGATTTTATGAAAAATATGTGCAGACGCTGATTAGGCACACCTCTAAACATGATCTTGAGGATGAATACAATTTCAGGAAAAAGATTTATGAGCTTAATTATAAAAGTATCTTGCCTGAAGACAAAAATGCTAATATCTTAGAACTTGGTTGCGGTCCTGGATATTTTCTAAAGTATCTTAATGAGCTTGGATATAAAAATATTCAAGGAGTTGATATTTCACCCGAGCAGTTAGAACTTGCTAAAAAGCTTGGAGTAAGCTCATACATTGTTCAAGCTGACATTTTTGATTATCTAAAATCAACCAAGCAAAAATTTGACATGATTTGTGCATTCCATTTACTGGAGCATCTATTTAAAAATGAAAATGGATTCCTTTTAGCTGATGATGAAAAATGAATATTGGAGATTGGAATTTATAAGGTTTTGTAGTAAAAAAAGACTACCTTATGTCATATTTTTTAATAGGCTTGATATATATATGTAGAAATAGAAAAGGTAAGAGTTAGATGATTGACTTCCTCATAGTCGGTTCTGGCTTTTCTGGTAGTGTCATAGCGGAGAGGATAGCCAATGTCCTCAACCAAAAAGTTTTAATAATAGAAAAACGCAATCATATTGGTGGAAATTGCTATGACTACCAAGATGAAAATAACATAATAATTCACAAGTATGGTCCTCATTTATTTCATACAGATTATAAAGAAGTTTTTGATTACCTTTCAAACTTTACCGAATGGGAAATATATCATCATAAAGTGCTTGCTTACATAGACGGTAAAAAAGTTCCTATTCCCTTTAATCTTAACAGCATAGAAGAACTTTTCCCAAAGACTTTGGCAGAGACACTAACTAACAAACTCTTAAGTAAATACCAATATGGAGCTAAAATAGCAATATTGGAATTACTAAAAGAGGAAGACCAAGACCTTAAGTTTTTGGCAAACTATGTCTATGAGAAAGTATTTAAAAATTACACAGTCAAGCAATGGGGAGTTAAACCTGAGGAACTTGAACCTCAAGTAACAGCAAGAGTGCCTGTATATGTTAGTAGAGATAATAGATACTTTACTGACAAATATCAAGCAGTGCCTAAGGAAGGCTATACTAAGATTTTTGAAAGGATGCTTAATCATCCGAATATAAAGATTATGCTAAATACGGACTTCAAAGAAGTGGTGAGCATAAATTTTGAAAGTAAGAAAATCTATTTTATGGGTAAAGAATTTAAGGGCAAGATGATATTCACGGGTATGATTGACGAACTTTTTAATTACAAATATGGCCCACTGCCTTACAGAAGCTTAAAATTATGTTTTAAAGCTATAGATAAAGAATATTTCCAAGAGGTAGCGGTGGTTAATTATCCTAATGATTACGATTTTACAAGGATTACGGAGTTTAAGCATATTCATTCAGTAGAGACAAAGAGAACAAAAATTCTTGTGGAGTATCCTAAGAGCTACTCACCAAGAGTTGATATACCCTATTATCCTTTTTTCACTCAATCTGCAAAAGAGCTCTATAATATGTATAAAGAAGAATCAGAAAAGTTTGAAAACCTTATCCTTGTAGGAAGACTTGCGGAATACAGATATTATGATATGGATGATGTGGTTAAGAGAGCTTTGGAAGTGTTTGAGGAGGTGTTTCTATGAGTAAAACCAAACTGCATAAAATAATTGCTGTAACTCCTGCCGGTAGAAAAAGATATTTAGAAATATTATCAAGATACATTTTATCTGATGACTCTATTGATGAGTGGCATCTTTGGGATAATTGCAGGGAACAGTCTGATAGGGAATATATTTACAGACTGTCTAAGGAAAATAAGAAGATATATTTAATCAAAGAAAAAAATGTAGATGGAACTAATAGATCTGTTAACAAGTTTTACAAATATTGCATGGAAGAAAAAGCATTTTATATTAAAATTGATGATGATATTGTTTATTTGCCAACGAATTTCGGCATGAAGCTCTATTCAAGAGCAATCCAAGAGAAGAATAAGTATACTTGGTGGAGTCCTTTAGTTATAAATAATGCAATTTGCACATATTTATTGAATGCTTTAGGAATAATAAAAACAAAATGTGCCTTAACAGCTCAAGCATCTTGTCCTATTGGATGGGGATCACCTTTTTTTGCAGGGCAATTACATAAAGCATTTATAAAATCAGTTAAATCAATGAAATATAATAAATGGAAATTGTCAAAAGACTACGAAATCTTTTTGCAGAGATTTTCAATAAATACTATCGGATTTTTTGGAGATTTGTGCAAAAAATTGGGAGACAAATTTTGTCCTGCAGATGTTGATGACGAAGAATATATTAGCGCCACTTTGCCTATTCTGACCCAAAAACCTGGAAGATTAGTTTGTGATATAGTAGTAGCTCATTTTTCTTTCTACACCCAAGAGCATTATTTATTAAAAAAAACCAATATTTTAGAGGAGTATAAATTATTAGCAGGAATTTCTACAAATTCAGCAGATGATAAGCAAAAAAGTAAAATTTTCCATAAATTTCAAAAGCTCATAATATATAACGTTAAATATATTATGAATGAAATATTTGAATTTTATTTGCCACAACAATCAATTAAATATAAGGTTAACTTAAATGATGATTTATAAAGACAATGTCTGTGCATTAGTAGTAACTTATAACAGAAAAAAAATATTATTAGAATGTTTAGAAGCGATAAAAAAGCAAACAAGATCAGTTCAGGGTATATATTTGATAGATAATGCTTCTACAGATGGAACTCCTGAGCTACTTTTTGAAAAGGGTTATATAACTGAACTTCCACCGAAGGACATAAAAGAGCCGTGGGAAAAGGAATTTATAATTCACAATCTTACTGATGGAGGACCTATAAAACTTCATTACGTCAGAATGCATGAAAACACAGGAGGTGCAGGAGGTTTTTATGAAGGATTGAGGAGAGGATATGAAAAAAGTTTTGATTGGTTATGGTTAATGGATGATGATAGTATTCCATATTCAAATGCATTAGAAGAGCTAATTAATGCTAAAGAAAAAATAAAAAAAAATATGGTTAAAGTTCCTTTAATTCTTGCAAGCAAGGTGGTATGGATTGATGGAACACTTCACCCAATGAATATCCCTCCTTTAGATACAAGAAATATGGAGACGTTTTTTGAAATAGTCAAGTATGGATATCTAAAAATTCGTGGATCATCTTTTGTTTCTATAATAATTAACAGAAAATGTATAGCAAAATATAAGTATCCTTATAAATCCTTTTTTATATGGAGTGATGATGTAGAGTACACTCATAGAATTCTGAATGATATTAATAATATCGGTTTATTAGTTCCTGACAGTGTTGTAATTCATAAAACAAAAGATAAATATACGCCAAAGAACATTTCAAAAGAAGAAATAAAGAAATATTTCTACGAAATCAGAAACAAAATTTGGCTTCTCAAAACAAAATCTTTTACAGTAAAAGAAAAATTACTCATTTTTTTATATACTACTATTGATACTTTAAGATTTTTAAAAAAGAATATAATGAGCCCTTTAGCTTTTTATGTAGTGATTAAGGGCATATTTAAGGGTTTGCTTAATAAACCAAGATACTAAATAAATGAAATTACAAATAATAGAAACATTATATTCTGTATTTCTACACATAAAAATGTTTTGAAAATTTTTGTATTAGATTATAAAGGATGGAGACATGGAGAAAATAAAAATATTAGCAATTATTGACCATTTAGACGGAGGCGGAGCAGAGATACAATTTTTAAATCTTTATAATAATATTAATAGAGAATTATTTGACATTTGCATTTTTTTAACAGAAAGAAAAGGAAGAAGATTTAATCAATTAAATTCAAACATTAAAGTATTTGGACTTGTTGACAGCCAAAAAAGGAATACAGTTAGAGCTTTAAAAGAATTAAGAAAAGTAATTAACATTGTAAAGCCGGATATAATTCATAGTTGGCTTGATTATTCTACTTTTTTAATGGCTTTAATTTGGAAAGTTTTCCATCCTAAATCAATTTTTATTGCATCACATCATGGAAATATTAGCAAATTATATAAGTATGATGTTAAGTTCGGAGCAATTAAAAAATTTTTGCTTATAAATTCATATAAACAAACCAAAATTATGATTACAATTTGTCAAGCTCTAAAAGAAGAACTTAAACGGTATGGAATTAAAAATGTAGAAGTTATATATAACGGATTTAACCTTGATGAAATGTTAACCAATAACAAAAATAAACTTCAAATTCGTCAATCCCTAAATCTGAAAAATGAACATTTTTATTTCATATTTTGTGGAAGCCTTGTAAGAAGAAAAGGGATCCAATTACTTTTGGAAGCTTTTCAAAAATTGAAGAGTCCAGATTCATATTTGTTGATATTAGGTGATGGAGAGCTAAAGAAAGAGGTAATCAAGGCATCAGAGAATGATAAAAGAATTTTGTATTTAGGTTATGTTAACAATCCAATTGATTATATCAAAGCAAGTGATGTTTTAATTTTGCCATCATTTTATGAAGGAATGCCCAATGTTTTAATTGAAGCAATGGCAGTTGGAACGCCAGTAATAGGATCTAAAGTAGATGGCATACCTGAACTCCTTGATAACGGAAAATATGGAATTTTAATTGAATCTGGGAATTCTGAAGCAATACTTTATGCAATGAATTATGCAATGAATAACTATGCGATACTTAAAAATTTAGCTGAGAATGCAAAAGAAAGAGTGAGTTATTTCAACATTCAAAGAATGGTAAAAGAATACGAGACTTTGTATTTAAATCTATTGCAAAGACAAAACGTTGGACAGTGAACTTTATATGTTCAATCTTAAATTTCAATCAGCCCTCAATCTTTACCACTTTCAATGCGTATTCAACAACTTTGCGAGCACCCTCAATTGCCTTGAGAGCATCCTCTTCTGTGTACTCTTCGGTAGGAATAAAGTCAATGTCTCCATAAAAAGATAGCTCTCTTTCAGTTCTTAGCCATTTTGAGATTTTGGCTAATACTGGTAATTCTGCTCTAATCTCCTCAGGAAACTTATCCCCATGCTCAACAAGTATCATTCCAACATCATGCCATTTTGGAGGGTCTATGCCAACCTGTCGTAGCATAGCTTTCTGGGCAAGTTCAACTATTTCTTGAGCTTCCCTTATCACATCTGAATAGCTTCTTTTCTTAAAAAGTAAATCCAGCACATCAAGCCGATTAACTGCCTTTATCATATAGCTTTGAGCCAAAGTTATATTGGTCATAGCTCTATTATATCTCCCGGTTTATAGTCAGGCTTTAATAGCCAATAGTAACCGCCTTTAAAAAACACTTTTCTTGCACCCAGTTTTTTTAGCTTTTCCTGAAAACTCTCCATATACTGCTGAAAAAATCTATCCCTATCAAATAAAATCTTTGCTTTTTCTGTCATATCAAGGAAAAGTGGGCTACCTTTTTTTACCTCTTCAGGTGTTTTAATGATTGGACTAATATAAGGATAAATACCCTTTTTTCTAAGCATAAATATATCTCTTTCAATTTTACTTTCAACATTTTCTTCAAATTCTTGCAATCTCTTAATCCTTCCAATGGGTAACTCTTTTGCCACTATAAGTATATCTATGTCAGAATCTGGTCTAAATGTATCCCGTGCCACAGAGCCAAAGACAACGAAACTCATAAGCCTTTCATCGTAATAATCAATCGCTAAATTTTTAAGTTTATCCAATATCTTGTAGTATTCCTCTCTGTATCCCATAGGCTGTTTTATTATAACAATTTCATCGCTGTTTGATGTAAAATAAAATTCGTTAACCAATGAAAATTCTACATCTCATCTATGACCATGTCAAAAATCCATGGGTTGGTGGTGGAGGAGCTGTAAGGGCATGGGAGATTTACAGAAGGCTTGCTAAAAAAGGGCATTCTGTCACAATTGTTTCTGGAAATTATCCAGATGCAAGAGATTATTCTCAGGAAGGTGTAAACTTCAAATTTGTTGGCTCTGCAAAGAATTATTACATTAGCACATTCAGCTATCAGTGGATGGCAAGAAATTATCTCTGGCAAAATTTCTCAGAGTATGACTTGATTGTTGAGGACTTTGCTCCGTGGAATCCTCTTTTTAGCTACAGATTGCAAGATAAAGTTACTGTCGTGCTTCAGGTTCATCAAAAGGAAGGAATAAACATTTTCAGAAGATACTTTATTTTTGGCCTGCCTTTTATTGCAGTAGAAAGTCTGTATCCAAAAAAATTTAAAAATGTGATAACAGTATCAGAAATATGCAAAAAAGCATTTAATTTAAATAATGCAGAAATCATTTCAAATGGAATTCCAGAAGAATTTTTAAATATTGCCTCCACAAATGGAGATTACTGCCTTTTTATGGGAAGAATTGATTTCTATCACAAAGGCATTGACATAATATTAAAAGCCTTTAAAAATTTAAATATTCCACTCTTAATTGCTGGTTCTGGCAAGGACCAGAAAAGTTTAAGAAAAGCTCTTAAGAAAATTAAAAATGTTCAATATATCGGCAGAGTAGTTGGAAATAATAAAATTGAAGTAATTAAAAATGCAAAATTTTTAATTATGCCCTCTCGCTATGAAGCTCAAGGTATTGTAGCTCTTGAATCTGCTGCATTGGGAAAGCCTCTTATTGTATCAGATATTCCTGCATTAAATTATGTTGTTGAAAATGGATTTGGAATTAGTTTTAAATCAGAGGATGCAGAAGACTTCAAAAATAAAGTTTTAATCCTATGGAATAATGATGAACTTTTGCAAAATTTGTCAAAAAATGCACGGAATTATGCTAAAGATTTTACATGGGAAAAAATTGCTGAGCAGTTTGAAAATTATCTTTACAGGATATTGAATGATTAAGGATATCTCTTCAGTTAGTCTTGCTTTTTTATATGTGAATATTCTTGGTTATCTTTTTCATTCTATTGTAAGCAGAGGGCTTGGACCTGAGGGATATGGAGAGTTTATGGTTCTTTACTCTTTCATGCTTACTGTTGGAAATGTGGCATCTCCACTTGGCACAGCAAGTGTTAAGACTATAGTTGAAAATTTTGAAAATAGATTTCTTTATCTCAGGGCACTAAGAAACTTTGCTATTATTTGTAGCATGATATTAGGAATTTTTTTAATTTGCATCTCTCCATTTCTTAAAAATTTCCTTAAAGTAAGCGAAAATTACTATTTCTTAATTATTGCCCTTGCTTGGGTTGGAATTTTTATCATTACAGTTGAAAAAAGCTTTCTTCAGGCAACTGGAAGATTTCCTCTTTATGCTCTTATGAACTCAGTTGAACTTACCT
>FWWL01002612.1_pt1 | contig 36285 bp, 32 predicted proteins | sample 2228331 | NCBI WGS metagenome assembly FWWL01 (sample SAMEA103939775, study PRJEB20133) | metagenome
TCCTCCCGTCAAAGTGGGAGGATAGCAAGTAGGACTGCACAAGAAAAGCCTTGTGCCACAAGCCTCGGCGAATTCCGAGAGGCTATTAATTGAATGAGGGAGGGATCAAAATGGCGAATCTGATGACAAATTCACAAACAAAGTCCGGCAGTCCGTTTCGATTGGTGATTGCCGCGTTGCTTCCTTTGGTTCTGCTCGGTCTTATGATCTATTGGCTGCTTGGGAGCGGTTCTAACCTCTTTAATACCCCCGAGATTCCGGCAGATGAATTATCGGCGACGAAAATCGAGTTTCAACCGAACGAGATTCAAGTAAAAGTGAGAAATACAGGGCAGGATGAATTGACGATCACGAATGTTTTGGTCAATGGCGCCTTTATTCACCAATACGAGATCTCGCCAAGTAATGAACTGGGCCGATTGAAAACGGCAACGATCACGATTCCATATATGTGGGAAGAAGGGAAGCCTTATGTAATTGGGACTTATACGGCCAACGCATTCATATTCGACTTTGAAGTGCCGGCAGCCATCCCGACTCCGACGGTTTCTTGGGATTATATCAAAACGTTTTTATTGATGGGGGCTTATGTGGGGATCATCCCGATCTTCCTGGGATTCCTTTGGCTGCCGATCCTCAGAAAAATCGGAGAGAAGAGCATATCCTTTTTGGTTGCATTAACGGTCGGGGTTTTGGCTTTCCTTGGAATCGATACGATCTTGGAAGGTCTGGAGCTGGCTGGAAAAGTTCCGAGCGTTTTTCACGGCGTTCCGTTATTTATAATGGCGATCGGAATTGGTTTTTTCGGAATCGTCGGAATCGAAGCACTTGTCAAAAAAGGCAAAGGACGAATTTCTTCCAGCGGGCTACTTCTTTCCTATATGATTGCTTTGGGGATAGGTATCCACAATATGGGGGAAGGTTTGGCGATCGGCTCAGCATTCGTTCTCGGTGAAGTCACTCTGGGGACGCTGTTGATACTCGGGTTCACCGTCCATAATGTAACCGAAGGTATTGCGATTCTTGCTCCGGGAGCAAAACAAAAGATCAACTGGGTTCATCTTATTCTGATGGGGCTGTTGGCGGGAGTTCCTACCGTATTCGGAGGAATGATCGGAGGCTTTGCGTATTCTCCAGTACTGGCCACAATCTTCTTCGGAATCGCGACTGGCGCAATATTACAGGTCATCGTTGAATGTTGGGGCTTGATTCGCGGCGATCGATTAGCAACAAAGCTTCAAGCTTCCGAATTGGATCGGGTTGGCCGCCGGTTTCTTGTTCATGTATTTGACCGCACTATTTGTGGCAGGAAAATTCAATTGTTTGGCGGTATATTTCTCGGTGTCGGAATCGCTTTAATGGTTTCCGGATGTTCATCCGCAGCCGCGTCCAAAAATGCGAACGAAGTCGAGGTTGCTCTGAAAGAGTACTCGATCGGTACAGGTGAGATCCGTTTAACAAAAACAGATACTGCTGCGAAGATCACAATCAAAAATAAAGGCATGAACGTTCATAATTTTGTGATTCCGGAGCTCAGCATTGATTCCGGATTGATTCAACCGGGTGACTCTGAAAAGGTTGTTCAGGCAAAATGCACCCTTCCGGGACATACGGAAGCTGGAATGGTATCCAAGGTCATGATCGGCAAATAAAACAGCTGCACTTCAGGTATTTACCCGGTGTTTTTTTATCGTGTTTTTTAGATTAAGGATTAACCTTTCTTCTCAATAGCCCTGATGATCCTCCAAATCAAATAAAAAGTTCCAGCTAGGAGCGAAAATCCGATTGCTAGACCGATACCGACACACAATCCCATTAGGGCAATCATCGTTCCGCTCATTTGTCCTGTACCACCTAACATACAACACATTTTTGGACCTCCCTGAAATGAAAAAATGCAGATTTAGGATAAACCGCCTAAGTCTGCATTTTTCTTTATGCTGACATTTTACGGCATTCGTCGGCAGTTTAACGACCATCACAATTTCAACAAATTTATATTGTACGCTTAGAGACAGTTAAACCAATCCAGGAGGGCATATTTAATGATATCCGCTTTGAGCATTTTGTTAGTTGTATTATTTACGGCTTATTCCACTTATTACACATATAAGCGGAGAGAAAAATTAACGTGGATGGCTGGAATGATGATCTCAATGACCATTGGAATGATGTCCAGCATTGGGCTTGGCGTAATTTTAGACGTTGTCTTAAAACACGATTTAACGGTCTCAACCATAATCGCTATTTTGTTCGGGATGATTGCCGGCTATGCATCAGGAAAACCGATCAGCCTAATGGCGGCTATGAACGGAATGCTGGCAGGAATTATGGGTGGTATGATGGGCGCTATGCTTGGGGTTATTCTTACAGCAACTTCGGAAACAATGGTTCTTTTCGTAGATATTATCTTTATTTTCGTTATGTCTGTGTTGAACCAACTGATTGACGAAGAAACAGGGAAAGCAAAGGCTGATAATCGATTGCTTTCGAAGCCTTTTGTTGGAAGTGTTGTAGCGCTTATAGGGGGTATCGTTGTCGTTGGCATTTTGTTGTTTGCTCAAAATCAAAGGTTTGTATCTTCTTCCTCCGCTGAGGTTGGATCACAAACAACAGAAGTTCAAAGATCTTCGGAAGGGGACGAAGGTTATCAAATCGCAAACATTGAAGTGAAGCCAACGGGATACGGATCGCAGAACATCGAACTAAAATCGGGGATTCCTACAAAAATCAATTTCAAAACAGGCCGAGATGCAGGTTGTTTACGTCAAGTGGTTTAAATCGGTATTCCGATCGCCGCGGCGGGACTTCTAACTCCTTGGATTGCAGGTGCTGCTATGGCATTTAGCTCATTGTCGGTTGTAAGTAATGCACTTCGACTTAAAAGAGTGAAATTATAAGGAGGTCTTCATGATGCAACAGTTCATTAATGTTTTGGCTTTGTTGGCTTGCCCGCTTATGATGCTGTTTTGGACTTAAAAAATTGATTTATGTATTGGTCATTCTTTTTTACTTGGCTCCCGTAACTACAATAAATGCTCACTCGCCCATCGAGAAGAGAATTCCGGAAACAGATGCTTTATTGGAAACGATACCCAATAAGGTTGAGCTGTTTTTTGAAGAACCTGTTGAGATACACAGAAGTTCAATTATTGTCCGAAACGACAAGCAAGTTGAGTATGGTTTTTATAGCAGCGGTCATCCTGCGCCTGGTTCAACAATGAAAAATCCGCTTGGAATTGTGAAAAGCTCGGACCTTGGAATGACCTTAACCAAGCTAGGATTTGAAGGCGAAAGCGATTATCATTGGATGGCAGTTGGATATAAGACCCATGCAATATACGTAATAAATGAAAGGCAAAACTCAAAACTGAATTCTGCTGGACTATTTTATTCAACAGATGAAGCAAAAACGTGGACAAAAAGCGCCGCGGCGGGATTAAATGAAGAGCCAACCGCTCTTGCCGTTCACCCTACAGATGAAAAGACTATTGCAATTGGAACAAAAAGTGGACTGCTTCTCTCCAATGATTATGGAAACCATTTTGAAAAGCATCGCCTAGGGAAGAAGGAATTTGTAGAATTTTGTCGAATAATTTTCGAAGCTCTTGCGCGTAGTCAAATATGCCTATATTTTGATAAGATATGATATATCTAGATGATGGATTGGGATGTTAGACTCATTTGGTTGATTCTGCATTATCAAAAGGAGGGTGCTTCAAGATGGCGAATATTTATTTGATGATGCTCAGGCTCGAAATACGCAGTAGACTCATCTGATGGTTCATGTTAGAAAAAAATGTCGAACAATACAAATTGTTATACCTCTAAATTCACTATAAAGGATAAAGACATCATGAATGACAGAGTCTGTATCATATGCAGAAAATCAGAAAAAGCAAAAGGCTTGTGTTCTGCTCACCACCAGAGAATGTTTCGGACAGGGTCAGCATACCGGGCAGGGGATCAGCAGCCGGTTCCACTGGAAATAATACGAGAGCGCTGGAGTAAATCCAAAAAGAGGTAATTGATTTTTAAAGATACATATTAGGTTTACGTTTTACAAATTCGTATTGTGTGAGAAGTAAGGAAGTAAACTCGAGTGGAAATCGACAAATTCGACAAAAGTCACGAGAAACTCGATAAACTTCTTGTTTGTTCTAGCATACTTGAATCTCTTTACACAAAAAAATATCAGGAGGGTAGGCATAGAGTTCTTGCTCTTTGAAGAAACAAGGAACTGTTCCACGATTCTTCATAAAATTCAAGGAGAGGGTTATTTTGCAACAGGGCAAGTGGATTAACTGCACATTGAAGCGTGATATTATGAACGATTACGGTGTGGTCATTCTGTCGAAAGGAACGGTCTTGAAGGAAGATTATCAGGAAGTTATTGAAAATCATCGGCTTCAGGTTACGGTTTCTGATATTGAGTCTCCAATCTTGACTTATAATCTCCAGCCGGAAGAGGAAAAGCTCATATCCAATATGACGGAGGAGTTCTTCCACATTTTCCACTCCGTTCGAAAAGGCGGGAAGGTACCGGTCGGAGAAATTCGAGAGGCGATTATTCCATCCATACACCAGGTAGCCGATCGCTCTAATTTGTTCGACATTCTGTCCAGTATTCAATCAAAGGACGATTATACTTACCGGCATAATATCGGAGTAGGAGTCATCTCGACGATGATCGGCAAGTGGCTTGGGATGAACGGTGAGGAACTTTCATTGCTTACACTCGCAGCAACGCTTCACGACGTCGGCAAAATTAAGATAGATGACAGAATTCTAAACAAACCGGGCAAGTTCACGGACGAAGAATATTCGATCATGAAACGGCACACGATTTATGGGTACGAGATGTTGCGTGAGTCAAAGTACATTCCTGAACGAGTTGCGCTTGTAGCACTTCAGCATCACGAACGCGAAGACGGAAGGGGCTATCCGTACGGACTAACCGGTGACCGCTTGGATTTATTCTCCAAAATCGTCGGTGTTGCCGACATCTTTCATGCAATGACGTCGAAGCGGGTTTACAAAGAAGCTATGCCATTGTATCAGGTTATTCAACAAATAACAGGTGATAGGTTTGGTCGGCTGGAACCGGGAATTTGCAATTTATTCGTGCATCATATGATGAATATGGCTATCGGAGGGAAATCGGAACTAACGGATGGACGGATCGCGACCATTCTTTTGATTCATCCCGACGATCCAATCCATCCGCTGGTTCAGATCGAGAATAAGTATTATGACCTGCGACAGTACACCGAACTCAATGTGCTCAGATTGATTGAATAATGCTTAGAGCACACTATAAAATTCCTTTTTTGTTTGCAAACTATGAATTTATGAGAGAAATCGGCGACGTTCGAAAAATGACTGTCTTCTAGAGGCTTGTCGTGCGTTTCTTTCTGTATTTTCAGGACTTTCCTCCGTATCTTCGACATCATTCATGCTGTAGAATGGAGTTCGTACAACATGAATTGTTCGAACATAGACATAAATCGACTTGAGATTACAGTCTCATGTGTAATTATAGTCCCAATTTATCACAAAAACAAGAGGGGAGTTCATAGATTCTAGGTCAAAACGAGGGGGGTATGGGCCGAAAGATCTAGATTAGCTTGTTAAAAAGGGGGTTAATGAATCTGAATGTCAAAGAAAACGAATAGGAAATCGCTCTAATAATACTAAAGCGTCAGGCTCCGTATAGCGATACGAAACACATGGCAACTGCCTCTTTTGAACTCACAAGTTTGTTTTAGCGCTCCACGCCGGTTCACTTGGCGGACAGATTACTCCGGCATGGATCGCACTTTATATGTAACTACTGTCCATGTCCACGAGTCACTCAGAGAATCGTACTTGCAACAGAAAGGCATATAATACTTTTATAAAATATCTTTCAAACAGTCTTCCACATAGTCTGGGGCTGCTTTTTTCATTTGTTCTACTGTGTGAAGATACCGTTGAGTGGTATTTATATGCGAATGGCCTAGAGTTTCTTGTACTTGTTGCAACGAAGCACCATGAAGCAAGGCCAAAGTAGCGTTGGTATGTCTAAGCCAATGAGGAGTTACCTGCTTCCCCAAGTTTATTTTTTCTCGTGCTTTCTGAATAATTTTTTCTATTTGCCTTGAAGATAATGGGAAAATGCGTTGATCCCTTGCCAATATACTTCCATTATTACCATATTCTTTATACAATTTCCATAACAATTGAGGCACTTTAATTTCACGTTGTTTTCCCCCTTTACCATCCGCTACCGTTAACCAATTATAAGTTTCTGACGGATCAGTATGAAAATGTCCCCATTGAATGGATATCAATTCTGATATTCGTAAGCCCATTAGGACAAAAGTCAGTCCCATGAGATAATTCCGTTCTCCTTGTGCTTTAAGTTGATTTAAAAGCAGGCTAACCTCTCGTTTAGTCAAGTAGTGGTTTTTACTGTTTACTTGTATTTTAGGAGTTCTTATGCATGTTGTGGGATTATTTGGTAATATACCGATGTTCGAGTCACTTCCCCATTTGTATAAAGAGCGTAAAGGAGCAATGAGGACGGCCACTGCCGCAGGAGACAATGAACGTTGATTTTTTGCGCAAAACCCTTGTAATAGGCTTATTTTATAGACCTCTATTTCCTGCCATGTAACTTCGCGCAAAGGTTTAAAAGAAATGAACTGTCGAAAGCGATCAATCGCTCGTCTGTAATTTCTTAATGTATATTTTGAGCGACTGCTTGTGGTTAGGAACATACTAATGATCTGCTCATCTGTATACTCTCTAGAATTTGTTAACTGAACTGGAATAACTTGGTGTTGATTCATTTTGCATCTCTCCTTTGTTCGAACAATTCATGTTGTACGAACTCTATAGTACAGCATGAATGGAGTGGAAAGAAACGGAGGTAAACCACTAGAAAATAGCAAGAAGCGCCGCTGATAAGAACAGCCTTCCGGAAAAAGTGGGTATTTGCTGGAGTTGTTCTTTACGAACATTTTACTGTTCTTATGGTTTAGGCTCGTAAAAACTCTAGCTTACTGATAACAATACTTCGATAATGGTACACTTATTGAAAGGTGGGGACGCAAAACTACAGGCTTAAAGTCGGTATCGACAATGGCGGCTGGGTTACCGAAAAGTGGATGACCGTTGGGCATTAGACTATCCTATGCTTATATATCTCAACGGTCAAAATTTACGAATCTGAAAATGGAGGTTCTCATCTATGAAAAAAATGAAGAGGATTGCTATTGAATGCTGCACCTTAGGTTTAATGCTTGTAATGATTCTAGGCGGATTTGCTTTATCTAACGAATCTGCCGAGGCAGCGGCGGGCGGAGTCGACGTTACAGGTAAGGTTAACGGCCAATTTTCAGTAACGGTGAGTTCAACTGCTACCACACTAGCAGCAGATCCGGGACTTTCGACAAAAACCGCTACTGCCATTGTAGCGAATGTAAAGAGTACCGGTGCCAATTATAATCTGACTGTTAAGGCGGGTGGAGACCTGGTCAATACGATAACGCCCGCCACAACGTTACCTATCGGACGATTAGCATGGTCAGTTTCGGGTGCCAATACTTGGACGCCATTTGCATTGACAGATGCGACGTTAGCTTCAGGGGCGTTGAAAACAGGGGGTTCGGGGGTAAATTACTCGTATGACTATCAGTTCGCCCCGAATGCAACTGATCCCGAAGGAGACTTTACGACTACCATTACGTATACAGCCGTGCAGATTTGATAACACATAATATAAAGAAAATGAAGAAGATTGTTATCGTTGTTATCGTCATTTTACTTTTACCTCTATACAGCGGTCGAATATCAGCTGAAGATCATCTGGAAACTCAGGATGATCTTCAGCTCAAAAGTTCAACCGATTCCGTTGCTTCACTAGAAATTACCAGTCCTCCTAAGGTTGAATTGAAAACGAAGCCGAATTCCATAAGCAACGGTCAAGTGACGGTAAAAAACATTGGAAATTCATCGGTTAAACTTCGCATATATGTTCAGGATTATTCGGTTGAAGATGGAGAAGTTACTTATTCAGACCCTGATCCAGGGAAACCGTTTGCCAGCGCCGCATGGTTTCAACTTTCCGATTCTGAAGCGATATTAGCCCCGCAAGGATATATTAACCTTTCTTACACAGTAACAACTCCACTAAATGCCTCCCCGGGAGCGCATTGGGCGGTTATCTTTTTTGAAACGGTACAAATTAATAAAAAGAAGGTCAACGGAGGAGCGCGTATCGGCGCTACCGTCATAAATACTGTCGACGGCGAATTGATTTATAAAGCGAATGTCATAAACCATCGAATCACCAAATGGTCCAAGAGAAAAATTCCATACTCCTTTCAAGTAGAGAATCGTGGGAATGTATTATTGAAAGTAAAGCCCTTGCTTTCGGTCACTTCATGGAAAGGTTCTAAACATAATATTCCTTTGAAAGAAGTTACAGTTTATCCTAACGCAATTAATACGGTTCAAGGAACATGGACAAGTCCCCGTGCATTCGGTATTTATGATCTGAATTTCAAACTTGATTATTACGATTCAAAGTTAGAAGAGCACTTTCAACAAAAAATATATATCATTCCGTGGCATTGGATTCTGTCAAGTATCGGAGTGATGTTGGTATTGCGTGTGCGCTTTGTCTTGATGAGGAACAGGAAATCAAAATCAGCTATATCAATATCGGACAGACGATCACCTCCCCCTGCTGTCGTCTCTCATACTCAGTCAAGTGAGCCTGCCCGGCGAGCAGAACTTGATGAATCGGTTCCTTTATCAAGAAACCGAAAAAAACTCCTTGAAAAACCACGTAAGGTTTGGTGGGGGTATCATCATGTACAGGTGGACAACTACTTGTCAGAATTGGACGATATTTTGCGTGAATCAATCGAAGAACATCATCGTTTAAAGGAAAAACTTCACAGTTATGTAAGTTCAACTCAAGAAAAAGTAACTATTCGATTGGAAAGAAAGAAAGAACCTTCGGAAGAAATGCCGCTTAAGAAATTAAAGAAGTTGTTAAAACAAATAATGGAAGAAGATTAGATCTTGGGGGTTCGCAGTATGAGATTTCGCCGTTCCTTAAGAGGTTATGACCCGCAAGATGTAATGGCGTTAATAGAGGTCAATCTTCAAAAAATAGATGAAATGAAAGAAGAAAATCAACAATTAAGAGAAAAGATTATGGAGTTCAATCATCTTTCGAAAATTGCGGAAAATATAAGACTTGAAGATATTAGGCGAATATTTGGTTTGCGCAACGCGAACTTTTGAAGTACAAGTCAAGCCAACATAATATCTTAACTACGAGGTGGATCAGCATGGTTAAAAAAATTGCCGGGGTAGATATTGGGAACGATTCGATGAAATATTATGACGGGATTCAAGGGAATATGAGTATAATGCCAAATGTAATAGCCGAATCAATTGAATTGGATCATTTTGAAACGCAGCAGGGCAGCATACTCGACTTTTTGGACGTTAAGATTGAAAGTAAGAGTCAGTTGCTTGGACATTATTTTGTAGGTAAACTTTCGGAGAAAAATCCGAAACATATTCAAGAAATGTTTACCGGAAATAATAAAGCGGATGAAAAGCAAGTTGTGATCAGCCTGTTAGCCCTTTTAGCCGCAAAAATAGCTGATCCAAAGAAGCAAGGAAAGGTTGAGGCTTCTTTTAAGTTAGGACTCGGGTTACCGATCAAGGACTTTGTCAGTTCGAAGCAAGTTCTGATTGATAAATTGGTAGGTACTCATAAGGTGACTTTCAACTCTTGGGTGCCGCAGATTGCGAATCAAGTTGTCATTTTGCATATAGAAAATGTATATATTTTCCCGGAAGGATCGGCTGCACTGATTAACTATTCCTATAGCGATCATGGTGAGATTGTTAACAGCGACTATTTGGAGGAATTAGTAGGTATTTGTGATATTGGTTCGCAAACGACAGATATGCCGGTATTGAGAAACATGGCTGTGGTCTCGGATTCTCATCTAACTACTTCATTGAATGAAGGTATGGCACAACCTTTGGATGCGATTATTCGCAGAGTTTATAAAGAATACAAAGGGTGGAAATTTAAAAGCCGCTATCATCTGGTTGAGTGTATTACAAAGAAAAATTGCATGATTACAGATCGGGGATCTACCCACAACATACGGAGCATTGTAGAAGAAGAATTTAAGCGGTTTGCCAATAAAATAGCCAATCATTTTCATAATAAATGGTATGAAGAAAGAGAAATCAGGGTGATTTTTTTGGTTGGTGGAGGAGCGATTGCGATGCGGTCGTTTTTGGAGTCTGAACTGGAAGAAAAGGGATACAATCTATTTATGCCTGAGCTTCCACAATATCAAAATGCGATGGGATTTTTTAAGGCAGCTCGAATTATGTCGTCAACATTGTAATATGAATCACCATAGAATAGTTCCAGGTGAAACGGTGATTTCTTTTGAAATCCCTAAAGATTTATCGGATGCCAAGGAAATTGCACATTATTTAAATTGCACTGAAAATCTTGAAGATGCTCTATTGGATGCACTGCGTCTATGGGCGACACATCATCGAATTGTGTCTCGTCGTTTGAACGGCTACATCATCGAGAAGACGCTCTCAGAATCACAGATAGATAAAAATATAATTCCAAATGAAGGAATCAGGCCCCAAAAACCGCCTGATTCATTCGAGACGGAAGAATTACGGGGGCAGGAGAGAATAGTTGCAGAAAAAAAGACAAACAAGTATCCTGCAGGATTTCAAAATTTCCTAAACAGCATCCAATAATTTTATAGTGAATTGAAAATGGGGTGATTGCTATAGACGCAAATATAATTAACAAGTATATACACGGGCTTGAGAGTATGCTTGTCCCCATGGGTGCTAATATTAAATTTAACTCGTTATATAGGGATCGCTTCCCACAAGATGATTTGTTGATTGCTTCATTAATGAATGGACAAGCCGATGGGAAATTCATAATTGGAATGTCCGAAAGTACATTTATGTTTGTAAGTCAAGTCTTACAAGTCCCAAACTTCAACGATTTGGAAATGAAACGTAGTTTTTTGCAAGAAATCGGTAATATGGTAATGGGACATGCCATTGCAAAGTACCAACAATCTGGTGTAAATGCTAATTTTATTGAAATCAATTGCTATGATAGTACTCAAACCGCTCCTGACTTCCTAAAACGGGCACAATGCCTTTCCGTTGGGTTAACCATTAATGAAAAGCATCCTTTAATGATTTATTTTATTCTAGGGGATGATTATAGAAAATATCAAATGATGAAAAAAGTTTCCTATGTCAAAGATCAACTTAGTGTTTAATCGACAGTTCATTCTTGCATATTATGACGAACTTAAATTTCCCTAACTATGGAGGGGGAATGATAATCTGCCCCAAAGGCCTGCAATACAGATGGAATTTTGCATGTTTGTGTTGTACATGGAATATCCCGTTGGGGACTTCTCCGCTTATTTCCGAGCGTATATCGGGGAAAGCATATCCTTCATCCTGCCGTTGCCGTACTAACCGGAAAAACAGTAGAGTTCATCTCGGATTCGCCGATGTTGGCTCATGGTGACGGAGAAGCCATCGGAACGCCGCCAATTGAAGTTTCTGTTCAAAAAGAACCCGTTCACGTCATCTCTTCAAAATAAAGGGGAAAGCAAACGTGAAAAAACTTCTTTCAATTTCTGAAATTTCGACTGTTTTTCAAAATCCGCCTCCAATAATTCCTCGCTTTCGCTAAGATCCCGGTTAAATTCATTAATCAGGCGATTAACGACCTTCCCGTCAAAAAAGACCGCGTTAATCTGCATATTCCTGAACCGGAATGCCGAACTGATCCGCCATCGCCTGCAGCAGCATCCCATTTCCGGCAGAACATTGATTGGACAGCTTGAAGTTGCGGATATCCCTGTTTTTCAGGAACAGACCCAAAAAGGAGAATAATTACAAGATAAAGGCAACATAATAAGCGGGTAAACCATCTTACAGGAGGCTTGAAAAATGGCAGAAAAACGCAGTGATAACACGGTGACGGAAAGAACGGCGGATGCAATGGGTAATGCTAATGAAACAGTAGCAGATATGGTCGAAAATGCAGTGGATGCCACTAGGGAAGTAACTAAAAATGCCGTAAATCGAACCGTAGAAGCGGCGCAAAATGTATTAAACCCGTTGACGAACAGAGATAATAAGGATGCACAATAAATTGTACTGCTAAAATGATGGAAAACCATGCAATTCTTCAAGCTGCATGGTTTTATTTCTCTTTTTGTCTTCTCTTCCCCGTTAAATGTCCCAAATAAGTATCTGGAGGTTCTTTCTCTATGCGGGTACTGGCGAACAACCGAGAGTATATTGTATTGTTAATGATGGGTACGATACAAATCCATTGTCGGTGGTGGAGAGATGGTCAAACGATTTCGGTTTATTAGCATCAAAACAAAAATGATCGTCCTCTTTCTTGCGGTCATTATTGTTCCTATATTGATCATGTCTATTAATTCATACTTGTCTTCTCAGCGGCTTCTAGAGAAGAAGTATACGGATCTGTTAATGGATATTTCCCAGCAGTCGAATATTCGAATCGAAGAGTTCCTTAATGAAATGGGGAAAATATCACTCGTTTCCAGCTACGGAATCAATAGCTATGTTTCAGCGACATCACAAGAAAATTACCCGATCCAGAATTATTTGAGAGAGAGTACTACGCTTCATGAGAATCAGGCCTCACGGCTGCTAATGAACTACATTACCATGAAGGATCGGGCATTCTCCGTTTATATCTATAACCTAAATGGAGGCAAAGACTTATTTATCAGCTCCGATAAACCGATCGATTATAATTACAGTCCTAGAGGTGAACCATGGTTCGAGTCCTTTCTGAAATCGGATGATGTTGTTATCGACATTCCGACCCGCTTGGACCCGCAAACCAAAAAAAAGGAAAATTGGGCGATCTTTAATGTCCGCAAAATATTCGATCTTAAGGACGGTAGTCTGCTAGGAGTAATGGTTGTAAGCGTAGATATCGATTTCATTAATAAAGTGAATGAGCGTCTTCAAGAAGGCCGCCGTTCCGCCTTTACGATCGTGGATGAAAAAGGAATAGTGATCTACAATAGTCATTACGAGTGGATCGGCAAACCTTTCACGGAAATGCTGCCGCTCGATTCAAACCTTCTTGGAGCAACCTCCGGGGGACAAATTGTACGAGCCGAGGGCAAGGATTACATTCTCATTCATAATTCCTTTGAAGAACAAAGTTGGACTACCTATCTGTATATGCCGCTTGAAGAATTGTCCGTAGAAGGGGATATATTGAAGCGGAACCTCATTTTCATCGCCTTGATGCTGATCTTTTTCGCTATAATCAGCTCTTTTTATTTGTCGAATCTCATTACGCGGCCGATTAAAAAGCTGATGAGAAATATGACATTGGTGGAAAAAGGAAAGTTCGATAATCTTCCTGCCGTTCAGTCTAATGACGAAATCGGTCTTCTGGCCATTCGCTTCGAGCAAATGTCTTCAGAGTTAAAACAGCTTGTGGAACGCATTTATCAAGAGGAGGAACAGAAATCAGAGGCTGAAATACGAGCGCTTCAAGCGCAAATTAACCCGCACTTTCTCTATAACACGTTAAATTCCGTTAAGTGGATTGCTTCGATGCAACGCTCCGATAAAATTGTTGACATGACGGAAGCCTTAATTTCCATGCTGAGGTATACGACGAGTCATGTTGGCGCGCTAGTTACCATCCGGGAAGAGATGGAAAATATAGAACACTATATCACTATCCAGAAGGTTCGTTTTTTTAATCGAATACATGTGGAATACGATGTAGATGATACCCTATTGAATGATAAAATCTTAAAGTTAACGGTTCAACCGATCGTAGAAAATGCGATTTTCCATGGCATAGCCGAACATGAAGAAGAAGGAAAGATCACGATTCGAATCTATCGGGAAGATCGAAACATCATTATAGCGGTCAACGACAATGGTAAAGGCATGGACGAGGAAACGATTGAGCATCTGAAGAGGGACGTTCTCGGCGCAGAAGGGAATTTCAACGGGATTGGGATTAGTAATGTTCATAGCAGAATTCAACGGATATTCGGCCTGAATTACGGCATTCATTTTGTCAGTGAGCAAGGCAAGGGGACTACGTTCTTTGTTCGAATTCCGGAAATGTCAGAGCGAGAGAGGGAAAGCCGATGATCAATGTTCTGATTGCTGACGATGAGCTGCTTATGCGCATTGGTCTGAAGTCCATGATTAATTGGGAACAGCAGGGGTTCCAAATCATCGGAGAAGCCGCCAACGGTAAAGAGGCTCTCGAGATGGCCCATATACAATCGCCCGATCTCATCATTACCGATATCAAGATGCCCGTCATGGACGGGTTGGAGCTGATTCGGGAAGCTTCCCGATTTCTGGAATCGTGCGAATATGTCATCTTAAGCTGCATGGATGAATTCCAATATGTCAAGGAAGCTCTTAAATTAGGGGCCGCCGATTACCTCATCAAGAGTGATATGAAGCAGCAACAGCTGGTAGATGTTCTGAATGCCATAAAGGGAAAAATTGAGAAATCTACACGCAAAGAAAATAGGGAGGGAACGGAGCCCTATAAGCAGGGCGTGAATTTCTTGAAGGAAACTCTCTTTAAGGAAATGCTGAGCGGCTTCCGTAATGAAGAGGATGTCGTTAGCCAAATCGAATCGTTAAACATCCGCGTAAGACAGAAAGAAATGGTTCTATTAAAGCTGAAAGTGGATCAGTTCGAAACCGCACGCAAGAAATATGTGGAGAAGGATGAACAATTACTCCGCTATGCAGTCGTTAATATATTGGAGGAAATCATTCCGAGAAAATGGAGCAAGGAATTGATCGTTGAAAATTCGGCCGAATACCTGATCATCATGAATACTCATGAGCTTAACGGCAACAAGCTTCAGAAAGCGGAGATGGGCAAGGTGTTCGAGAAGGTTTTTGCGGCAATGAAGGATTTCCTGAACATTTCATTTTCCATCGGAGTCAGTTCCAATGTTCCAAGCTTTAAATACTTGAAAGTGGCCTATCAAGAAGCGGAATCGGCGCTGAAAAACCATTTTTACGACGAGTCGGGGAAAGTCATCTACTTCGAAGAAATGGCTATAGACGCCGCAGGTGCAAGGCAGGATTTCGCACTCGGCAAAGAAGAGGAAAAAGCGTTCAAGCTGGCTTTGGAAAGTCATAATTACGATCAATTTGGCAAGCTCATGGAGGAATTAAAGGATCGGTTGTATAAGAACTTGGTCGCCGAGCAGGCCATTCGTAAAACGTATATTCGGATTATGGAATGGATGAGCTCCCATTTCCCAAGCATGCCCGATCTGTTATCCGACAGCAGAACCCCGTATGAACAGCTGTTAGGACAAGAAACTTTTGATGGTATTCATCTATTGGTAATGGATTATTTCGATCAATGCGTTCGATACAAACGTACATTGAGCGGCGAACCCAAAAGCTATGCCGAATTAGCAATCCAGATTATTATGAAACATTATGCAGAGGAGATTTCGCTTCAGACTGTTGCCAGTCAGATTAACGTTAATTCTTCGTATTTAAGCCGAATATTCAAGCAGGAGACAGGCGAGAACTTCATTAATTTCTTGACGAAAGTAAGAATCGATACAGCCAAATATTATTTGGAGACTAGAAGCTTTAAGGTATATGAGGTAGCGGACAAAGTCGGATATCCCAACACTACGTATTTTAGCAAAATATTCAAAAAAGTGGTGGGTGTTACCCCTGAGGAATACCGAGGCTAAGTAAAAAAAAGAATGGATAGAGTAAAGGAAGTGCATGTCGACTATGCACTTTTTTTATGGACAATTACTAAGGGTAAAGAAAGTGGAAGTGAACGTAAAGAACGTTTATTTAGGTTAAGGATCGATTTACATATAATCGGAATTGTAAAGAAACAGATAAGCTGAGAGGGGATATAAGAAAATATGTTCAGATCAAAAGGATTATTGGCGCTTCTGGCATTGGTGATCGTGATCTCTTTGACGGCTTGCGGCGGGAACAAGGGAACGAATTCATCGGAAAAACCATCAAGCAGTTCAGCTAGCGAAAGCTCACCTCAAGCCGAAGCCAGCAAGGAAGCTTCCTCTGGCGAACAAGTAACGCTTCGTTACTCCAGTTATCAACTAGATACGGCCCAGTCAGGAAATGCTTATTATGCAGCAATCAAAGAATTTGAAGCGGCAAACCCGAATATCAAAATCGAGACCGACTTTATCCAGAACGCTAACTATACGGCGGGAATCAAAACCCGCTTGCTCGGCGGAGAGAAAATGGATGTGTTCGATACTTGGTCACCCAGCCTATTCGCTGAATTCAAAGCTTTGGATGACAATGTATATCTGGATCTGACGGGTTCCGAATTCCTGAATGCATTCCTTCCGAGCTCGCTTACGCCGGTAACCATCGATGGCAAAGTGTATGGCGCTCCTGAGCTTATGCACAGCGATGGATTGCTTTACAACAAAACGTTGTTCGAAGCAAACGGATTAAAAGTCCCGCAAACTTGGGATGAGTTTATCGCATTGTGCGAAGCATTGAAACAAAAGGGCATTATCCCGATTGCCATGGACTCCGAATGGTGGGTTCCGCAATTCTTCTGGGGTTCTCTCATGTCAGACAATGGTGCGAACGCTGAATGGACGAATAAGCTGGAAAACGGCGAAGTCAAAATTACGGATCCGATCTTTGTCGATGCGATCAGTAAACAGAAAGAGCTTATTGATAAAGGATACATGCCTAAAGATTGGACCGGGATTAAGCATGAGCAATCCAAAGACCTTATAGGTCAAGGCAAAGCGGCTATGATCATTACGGGTACTTGGGACTTAGCCAGCATTATTGAACGGGATCCGAAGAATGACATTGATTTCATGATGGTTCCGGGCAAAGACAAGACCGTTCCAAATATTAATGTTGGAACATATCGCGTTATCAACGCGAACACGAAGTATCCGGAAGAAGCGAAGAAATTCCTTGCCTTTATGAATAGCAAAGCAAACCAAGAGAAAATGGCGGTTGGTGCCCTCGCGGTTCCATCCGTTGCCGATGCCGTAGTGGATAACCCAATCGTTAAAAAAGTCGCGGCCGTCGTTACTCGCGAAGATGCTACATTGTACTGGCCTCATACGGTTTCTACAGAGTCTTTGCAAGTAAAAATTCTAGAAGGCGTTAACAAATATTTAGCGGGTTTGGTCTTGGAAGATGCACTTGCAGAAATCCAAAAAGCCATTGATGACGCTAGGAGATAAGAGTTAAATAAATAAACCCACATAAGGTTCAAGATCGCCAAAAGCATCTTGAACCTTATGAATTCATTGGATAAAAGGTGGTAAGATGAAGGCAAATTCCATTCATAAAAGTGCCGATCGCCGGAAGAGAGACATCATACTGCTCCTATTTACTGTTCCCGCGCTAATCATCTACACCCTCTTTTTTATGATGCCGATACTAGGGGACGTATACCTAAGTTTCTATGAATGGAACGGCGGTAAAAATTCGGCCATGACATTTGTCGGTTTCGATAACTTTATTCGGTTAATTACGGATGACAAGGAATTCAACGGAGCGTTATGGCACAATATGGTATATATGTTTACCGTCGTTGTAATCCAGTTAACTTTGGCTCTAGCGTTCGCAATGATTCTAGTCAAGAAGATGAGAGGCAGCAATGTCTTCAAGACCGTATTCCTCTTGCCTGTCGTTCTCTCTAACGTGACATTGGCATTGGTTTGGTCTTACATGTTCGACCCGCTAAATGGTTTCGTAAACTCCTTTTTGGGAGCTGTCGGCCTCGACTTTCTATCGCATAACTGGCTTGGAGATCGCACGACTGCATTGTTCTCGATCGCTTTTATTAATGCATGGCAGTACGTAGGCTATTCCATGGTTATTTTTATCGCCGGTCTGCTTACGATTCCGAATTCTTTGTACGAGGCTGCGGAAATAGACGGAGCTGGCAGATTCAGCAAATTCAAGAACATCACGATCCCCTTGCTGATGCCAGCCATTATGATGAACGTTGTACTCTCCACGACGGGGAGTTTGAAGGTTTTCGATTTGATTTATATAATGACGCCGCCTGGCGGACCGGTAAGCGATTACACGTCGGTGCTTGGTACGCTGATTTATAAGACCGGTTTCACTTACGGTGAAATGGGTTATGCTTCTGCGATGTCGTTGATCCTGCTGTTAATCATTATGGTTGTGGGATTCGTACAAATTCGATTATTCCGTGCTCAAGAACTGGATTGAGCTTTCAGGAGGTGTAGATATTGAAAGATAAGCTGCTTCCATTACAATATGTGCTTTTGATCCTCTTTGCATTAGCGATCCTAACACCGCTTGCGATTGTGTTTTTCGGTGCATTTAAGACTTCAAGCGAGTTGTTCAACAACCCATACTCAGTTCCACGCGAGCCGATGTTCCATAATTTCTACGAAGCATTGATTCAAGGCAATATGCTTGTTTATTTCAAGAATACGGCCATCATTTCGTTTGTTTCCATCGGAGTCGCCTTAGTGCTCAGCACATTAACGGCTTATGCGATTTCGAGACCGGGATTTAGATGGGGTAATAAAATCTACATTTATTTCGTATTCGGCATCATCGTCCCCGCCCAAGCGGTTATGATTCCAACGTATATCATGATGGCGAGACTTGGGTTGGTCAATACGACATCTTCCGTAATCATTATTTACATCGCATCGACACTAGGTTTTTCGATCTTTATACTAAGCGGATTTTTCCGGACGATCCCCCGTGAGCTTGATGAAGCGGCAATCATCGATGGCTGTACGGAATTCCAGGCTTTCTCCAGGGTTATTTTGCCTCTTTGCAAGCCAGCCATCAGTACCGTACTCATCTTGAACTTGCTTACGATTTGGAACGATTTTTATAATCCTTTGTTATACATCCGCAGCGAAGAACTCAAGACGATCTCCTTGGGTTTGTCTAAATACATGGGTCGTTATTTAACGAACTTCCCAATCATGTTCGCCGCGGTGGTGTTGGCATCGCTGCCTGTTATCGCTGTATTCGTCGCTTTACAGAAGCAGTTCGTCAGCGGGATTACAGCTGGATCCGTGAAAGGGTAAATATTATCAAAGAAAACTGTCGCAAGAATGCGGCAGTTTTTTTGTGCTCCTTAATACCCAGTAAAAACCATAATTCAGAAGGGAAACGTCAAACCATGTCGAATTATTAATGTAAACGTTGTCACTATTTCTTTGCATCTAAACAACAAGCCGAGTTCATCCAGGAGTCGATGCCGCCATGCCGTTGAAACGGAAAATAATGATCTACATAGGTATGACAACCTTCTTCCTGCTTACGCTGCTGTACCTGATATCGGAAAGAACGCTGCTTCGCAACTACGAAACGATGGAACTGAATAATTCGCGCGAAGGCATGAAACGGGTTCTTCTTGCTTTTTTTGACGAATACAGAAATCTCGGGTCGATTACTATCAATTATGGCGGATGGGACGATACCTATCATTTTGTGGAAAGGCCTAAGATCCCGGACCCGAATGATCTATATTTAACGGTGAATTACCCCGATTCTTTGTTTGAATCCAGTCGATTGAACGTTACCCTTCTCATGAATAACCAAAAGCAGATTTATTTCGGCAAAGCTTACGATTTCGCGAACAACCGACCTTTTCCCTATCCCCAATCCTTTATCGATGCGCTCGTCCATGATCATCCTGCTTTGCTTGACCATCGCGACGAGAATTCCCGTAACGAAGGACTCATCGTATTGGATAACCAACCGATTATTCTTGCTTCATATCCCATTCTAACAAGCGACAATAAAGGGCCCGTTCACGGGACCCTGGTTTTTGCGCGTTATCTCGACGACGAATACACCCGATACATTTCCGATAAAGCGGATATGAAGCTTTCATACGAACTGACCGACTCCTCCTTTACTCCGCCGGGCAATTCGGAAACCTTATTCGGGTTAGGTAAAGAAGCGCTGCCGTTTTGGACCGTGACCGATAAGACAACGATAAGTTCCTATGCGCTATTGTCGGATTATGAGCACAAGCCTGCTGTGGTACTGAAGTTTTCTCAACCCCGGGAGCTTTATGAACAGGCGCAGAAGGACACTTGGTTTTATCTGCTCTATTTCAGCCTTTCCGGTTTTGCGTTTTTTCTCTTGGTCTTTTATGTTTTCCGGCGTACCATTTTCAAGAGGTTGAACCGCGCGATTGTCGGAATGAAAGAGATTGAAAGCGCGCAGGATTTTTCATTGCGTATCCAGGAATCCGGAAAAGACGAAATCACGCAGTTGGAAAAATCGTTCAACCGTATGATGACGTCTCTTGCGCATGCGCAAACCGAGATTCAATACCAAGCCGATCATGACGTTCTCACAGCTCTCCCGAACCGGAAAGCCTTTTTCGATCACTTGGAGGAAAGCGTCAGGCGTTCCTCGCCGTTTGCCCTTTTATTCATCGATTTGGATCACTATAAACTGGTAAACGATACCTGGGGGCACCAAAAGGGAGATTTGCTTTTGATGCAAGTAGCCCATCGCCTGAAGCGATGTTTGAAGCGGGGCGATTTCCTCTGCCGGTTGGGGGGAGACGAATTCTGCCTGATGTCCGAGCAGCCCGACAACTCCATTCAAATCGGCGGTTTGGCGATGGAAATCAAAGAAAGTCTCGGCCAGCCTTACGAGCTTGACGGACAGCGGGTGACGATTTCCGCGAGCATCGGCATCAGCCTTTTTCCGGAGCACGGAACTGAACCGAGCCAACTATTAAAGCACTCCGATGCTGCTATGCTAGACGTCAAAGAAAGCGGCAGGAATAATTTCCAGTGGTACTCGGAAACGATTGAAACGGTGCGCAGCCGCAGGTTGCTTATTGAACATTCGCTGCAGAGCGCAGCGGCAAATGGGGAACTGACGCTGCATTATCAGCCGAAATGGGATGTCAAGCTAAGTTGCATGACCGGCGTGGAAGCTTTGTTGCGTTGGACTCATCCCAAGTTGGGCGAGGTGTCGCCCTCCGAGTTCATTCCGATCGCGGAATCGACCGGTCTGATTCGGGAAATTGGCGAGTGGACCCTACGATCTGCCTGCCGGCAATTCGTTGCTTGGCAACGCGAGACGGCGGGAATGTCTCTGATTGTCGCCGTCAATATCTCCGGCGTCCAGTTGATGCAGCCCGATTTCGTGGAACGCGTTCACCGGGTTTTCTCCGAGGAGAACATCGATCCCCGCTGCTTCGAGCTGGAAATTACGGAAAGCACGGCGATCGAAAAATTCGAGAAAGTCGTTGAGACGTTAGTTAAACTGCGAGGCATGGGCTTCATGATTTCCGTCGACGATTTCGGAGCCGGGTACTCTTCCATGAAATATCTTAGCCAACTGCCTGTTCAATGCATCAAGCTTGATAAAACGCTGATCGACCAGCTGGATAACAATGAACGGAGTCAGGTCGTGGTCTCAGCCTTGATCGAAATGGCTTACCGATTGCAGATCATTACGGTAGCGGAGGGCGTCGAGACGCTCGAGCAGTTCCGTTATCTGCGCGACAATTCCTGCGATCAGATTCAAGGATACCTGTTAAGCAAACCGGTCCCGGCCGATAGGATCCCCGGATTGGCGAAGGCTGATTTCCCGATCGCGGAATATCGCTGAGCCATACATAATTTACCTTCCTTCAGTCCACACTGACTGTGTATAAATTCACGGAAATGGGCTGATGTTCATGTGCAATCGCTATTCGCTAACCGCGGAATTATCGGACTTAACGGAAGATTTCCGCATCGACCGGGTACATGTTCCCTACCTGAGACGATATAATATCTCGCCGACCCAGCAAATTCCCGTCATTCAACAGATCGGGGAAGAACGGTGCCTGAATCAGCAACGCTGGGGCTTGATGCCTTATTGGGGCAAAAGCTCCGTCAATGCGAACTTGGATACCTTGGGTGACAAATCTTATTTAAGCAAGATGCTGACAAAGAAAAGATGCGTCGTACCGTGCAGCGGATTTTATATTTGGAAGCAGGAGGGAAAGAGCAGAAGCGCTTGGCGCGTCGTTCATCGCAGGAAAACGACGTTCGCGATCCCCGGCATCTATGATGTTTGGTTAGACTCCGAGAAGAATGAATTCCCGATGTGCACCGTGATCACTAGAGGCACCGCTTTTGGGACAGATCACCCTTTACCCGTCATTCTGGACGAAGAATCATTGGAAATCTGGCTTGACCCGGAGGAAACTCGGACAGAAGTGCTTCATGCACTGCTTCACTCTCTCGAGGATGCCGAGTTCCGCACCTATCCCGTCACTCCGCTCGTCGAGAGCATGGCGCTCGAAACGCCTGATTTCATAGAAGAGCTTAATTCGGCGCTGTTGGTTAAAATATGAAGTTGCAGGAGACCTTTCGGGGTCTCTTTTTCATTAGTAATAGCGATATTAAAATAATCCACTTTTTTTATATTTTTATAATATTAGAGCGCTTTCATGAACGGTACAATGTTATCGTGGTCGAATAATGAATTATCCTGTAAGCTGAACGCAGAGTAAAGAAATCCTCCCCTTATTATTGGATTACGGGAAATATTCAACTCAGAGATAGAAATACCAAGGGGGATAGGTAATGATGCGGGTTTTTAGGGGATTCAGCTTTCGCAACAAGTTGATCGTCTCATTCTTGCTTGTCAGCTTGCTGCCGGTACTCCTGGTGCAAATGATTTCTTATTATATTTCAACAGAGGCCATGAAGAAAAAAATTGATGATCTCGTTCATGTCAACCTGCTGCAAACTTCTAAAAACCTAGATACCTCTCTTCAAGCATATGAGGATATTATCTTTCAAATTTTTACGAATGACGAAGTTGTTGCTTTGGTAAAAGGGATTAATAACAACGGGGCGGATTTAGAGCTTAACAAACGAAAGCTAATCAATTTGCTGTCCAATTACTCCTATGCCAAAACAGGTATACGAAGCGTTGCGATTTTTACAAGCAACGGAGCATTGATTTGCTATGACCAGCAGACGGGTTCGCCATATGAAAATTTATGGTCCGGAATAGATGAACCGACTCGTCTTCCCCTTTACGAGAAAGCTATAAGCCTTCAAAACAGGAACGTCATCACATGGCCAATGAAAATTGATCCGATAAACTATAAAGAACAGTACGGTTTCCACATAGCAAGAAAATTAATCGATTATAACAAGCCAAGCCTTGTTGGGATCGGTGTCGCCGTTATTACCGTTTACGAATCCGTACTCGCAACTGGGATTAACCTGAACGATTCGGAATCCCGTTCACCGGATCAAATGGACAACCAAAATTTCTTGACTGACCTGAATGACCGGATCGTATCCTCTTCCAACAAAGAGACGATAGGCATGTATATCCGCGATGTCACGAATAAGCCAACGATCAGCAATGCCTACTACAACGAGAAAAGCGGACTCAGAATATATAATCTGATCGATCAGAATGAAATGTTCCGCGAAATGTACTCGATGCAGCGTCTCACCGTGATTTCCGGTATATTAGCGCTTCTCGTCTCGGGGATTCTGATTTATTACTTTTCTGGAAGCTTGTCCAAATCGATCCGTAAAGTCGTAAGGGCAATGAAAGCCGCACAACAGGGCACGATGACGGTGCAGGTTGAAGGTCATCAAACCGGAGATGAAATATCGGCCGTCGCTTTCAGTTTCAACAAAATGATGAACACGGTCAACGAGCTCATGATTGAAACGAGAAATGCCGTCGAAAAGCAGAAGGAAGCGGAAATTCGGGCGTTGGAGGCGCAAATCAACCCTCATTTTCTCTACAATACCCTGGATTCCATTAACTGGCTGGCCATCGATAAAGAGGAGTACCAAATTAGCCAGATGCTTAAAGGTTTGGCGCAAATATTGCGATACAGCGTAAAGGATAGCAACAAATGGGTGACCGTTAAAGAAGAATTGGAATGGATGAAACAATACGTGTTTTTGCAGCAGTACCGATTTCGCTCGTCGTTTCAATGCGTGGTGGAGCATAACGAGCGTACCCTTGATTTTCGGATTCATAAGCTTCTTCTTCAACCCTTTATCGAAAATTCGATCATCCATGGTTTCGTTGGGAGGAAGCAAGGCGGGCTCCTTCGCATCAATGTAGGCATTTTGGATGATAGAAGATTTACAATTATTATCGAAGATAACGGGACAGGCATGGTGGAGGAGAAACGGGAAGCTATAAGGTCCGGTAAGTCTAGAGAATCCCTGTCTGGCAGCGGACTTGGCATAAATAACGTATTAGAGCGTCTCCGAATGTACTATGGGAATGAAGCTTCATTCCAGATTACAAGTGTTGTCGGACAGGGAACGATCATCCGTCTTGTTCTGCCCATTATGACGGAGGGAGAGGATGTTTCATGAAAATCGTGGTCGTAGAAGACGAAGACAATACGCGCGAAGGAATTATCCGGTTGATCCGGAAACTAAGCGATAAATATATTGTGGTAGGGGAAGCAGATAACGGTGTGGCGGGCCTAGAGGTCATTGAAAGGGAAAAGCCGGATTTGGTTATCGCGGACATCAAGATGCCGCAAAGTACCGGGATCGAAATGCTTGAAAGACTCAAGGGAAAAGGGTGCTGTCATAAAACGGTTATCCTTACGGGGTTTTCCGAGTTTGAGTACGCCAAAAAAGCATTGCAGCTGGGCGTGAACGAATATTTGGAGAAACCGATTACAGCCGATGACTTGAGAACGACTTTGGAGAAAATCGAAAAGGAACTGTCGCTGCAGAAACTGACCGGCATCCCGAATGGCGATCATGAAGCTTACAGGGAGCAATTGCTTGCCCGGATGATCACGACCCCGGATACAGAGCTCTCGTTGACAGCAAGCCATCTGGAGCAGACGGTTGGATTTATTTCTGAAGCCCCGATTCAAATCGTTGCGCTTTATTTGGGAGGGTTGTTCGAGGCTAGACGAAAATCAATGAAAGCGATGATTAAGCCTATTCTCCATCCTCTCGGTGGATATGTTCTGTTCGAGGTTCCTTCAGAACAATCGTTGATTGCGTTGGTCCAAGCCCGGGAAACCGACTTCGATTTCGAGTCGTTTCTTAATGGAACTGTCATGCCTGCTCTTATTTCGAAGGAAGGGCAACCGATATTATGCTGGGGTACCCTCCTGAATCTATCGAATCTGAAGGATGGATTTACCCAATTAGCGACCATGCGCAAGTGGTCTATTGTAATGGGAAACTGTACTGTCTTGCACGAGTCTGCGATTAATCGACATAAAATCAAAGCGCTTCAATACCCGACTGCAACTGCCAATAAAGCAGCAGTTGCCGTTTCCGAATCGAACATAGAAGAAGCCAGACTTTATTTCGACCAATGGCTTCAGTACGTATTGGGCGGTCCTTATGACCCGCAGCACGTCATCGATGCTTGCGTTCATTTTGTTTCGGCCATTCTGCGAGTCATCGGGGATATTCACGGTGATGATTTGTCTTACTTTCACCAACAGGAATGGTTAAACCCTCTATTGGCTGTTCAGACACGCGATGAACTGGTCGTCGTCATGGAAGCGATTGCTAGTCAAATCACCTTGATCGGTAAACCGACATCATCGGTCGAAGCTCTTAGTCCAATCGTTCAGAAAGCAACTCGAATCATTAAAGAACAATATCACGACGGTATTAACCTGGAAGAAATCGCCGCCTCCCTTCATATCACGCCTGTGTATCTCAGTTCATTGTTTACTAAGGAAATGAAAAAGACTTATTCCACCTATGTGAAGGAAATACGGATCAAGAAAGCAAAGGAATTGCTTGTCCATTCTCACCTGAAAGCATTTGAAATCGCCCAAAAGGTCGGATATCCGGACGCCAAATATTTCTCGCGAGTATTCAAAGAGGCAACGGGTATGTCACCCGGGGATTATCAGAAAATGAATAAATCGTGAGGAACAGATTCGTCTTAACATTGTCCACCTTTATTATACATTTCAAATATCAAAGCGCTTTCATTCCTAATAGAATCAAGATGCAACTAACAATTCAGCTTTAGGGGGCGCAACAAATGAAGAAGTCAGGTTTAGGATTGTTGGCAATGATACTGGTCATTTTATTCGTTATTGCTGGCTGTGGTTCTAATAATTCGGAAAAGCAATCTTCGGGAGCATCGCCATCGGTCGATTCCTCCGCATCACCTTCCGCGTCGGCAGAGCCTTCCGACGTGCAGGAAAAGAAAAAATTGACTTTATGGTTTTACTTCGAAGGAAAAGAACGTTTCGACAAAATCAAAGTATTGACTGATGGGTTTACCAAGTCAAACCCGAATGTTGAAATCGAGCCGGTTTACGTTCCGTTCGCGGATTTCAAAAAGCGCCTTTCCGTTGGGCTCGCCGCTTCCGAATTGCCGGATATCGTCATTATCGACAACCCGGACCATGCTGCTTATGCAGCAATGGGATTGTTCGCGGATATTACGGACAAGATTGCAAACTGGACGGACAAGGATCAATTCTTCGAAGGTCCTTGGAAATCCGCTTCCTACGACGGAAAACAGTACGGAATCCCGCTCGGCAGCAACAACCTCGCATTATTCTATAACGAGAAGATGTTAGCGGCTGCAGGCGTGGCTCCTCCGCAAACATGGGATGAGTTGAAGGTTGCAGCTAAGAAACTGACGAAAGACGGCGTGTCTGGTTTTGGCATCAGCGCGCCGGCCACCGAAGAAGGGACGTTCCAATTCCTTCCGTGGCTGCTCTCTGCAGGAGCTACTTTCGATAATGTCGGAGGTGCCGAAGGCGCCAAAGCGTACGGATTCCTCGCTGATCTAATTAAAGACGGATCCATGAGCAAGGAAGTTATTAACTGGGGGCAAGCGGACGTCATGAAGCAGTTCGCCGCGGGTAAACTGGCGATGATGATCAACGGTCCATGGCAGCTTCCGGAACTCGCTTCCACGGTGCCGGATCTCAAATACGGTCTTGCATTCGTGCCGAAGGATCAACAATTCGCATCCGTACTCGGCGGAGAAAACATGGGTGTCGTCGCCGGCCCGAACGTGGATGAAGCCGTCGCTTTCATCAAGTATGTAGCGTCGCCGAAAGTCATCACACCTTTCTCTCAAGGCTTCGGTTACTTCCCTGCCCGTAAAGACGTAGCAGCAGATCCGTATTGGACGGAAAACCCTCAATTGAAGGTTTTTGCGGAAAACATGAACTACGCTCAGCCTCGCGGTCCACATCCGAAATGGCCGGAAATTTCTAACGCAATCTCCGAAGCTTTAGCCAAGTCGCTAACGGGTCAGAGCTCGGCCGAAGATGCCGCCAAAGCCGCGCAAGCGAAGATCGACAGCGCTAAATGAATTTATCCAAAGAGCGATTGGCGGGTTATCTCTTTGTATTTCCTGCTCTCATTTATATGCTGTTTTTTGTTGGCTATCCGATCGTCGATAATATCCGGCTCAGTTTCTTCGACGTTAATGTAATGAACTTCGCCAAAGGAGCTCAGCCCTTTGTCGGTTTGGACAATTATACGAAGCTGATTCGGGAAGGTATTCTCGTTACGGCGTTAACTAATACGCTGGTGTACACCGTTGCCTGCATCGTGCTCCAGTTTATTGTCGGATTAGGGTTCGCGCTGTTGTTTTCCCGCACTTTCCCGATGGCTCAGAGGCTGAGAGGGCTTATCATGATCAGCTGGCTGTTACCCGCAACGATAACGGCCATGACCTTCAAGTTTATGTTCAGCGCCAGCGGAGGCATTATTAATGAGCTTCTTTCCTTATTGCACTTAATCGACAAGCCGATAGAGTGGCTCGTAAATCCGGGAACCGCCATGTTTTCGGTCGTAATGGCCAACACCTGGATCGGTATACCCTTCAACATGATTTTGTTGACTACGGGACTTATGACCATTCCTAAGGATGTTTACGAAAGTGCGTCCATAGACGGTGCGAATGCGTTTCAACGGTTTTTCCGGATCACGCTTCCGCTGTTGAAGCCAGCCATATTATCCCTTCTAGTGCTGGGATTCATCTATACGTTCAAAGTATTTGAATTGGTGCTGATCATGACCAAAGGCGGACCGGTCAACTCCACGCAGATGATGTCCACTTACGCTTATAAGCTATCCTTCGACGAATTCAATTTCGGGCTGGGAGCTGCGGCTTCGAACGTCATGTTTCTGATCCTGCTCGTTGTCGGATTTATTTATATGAGACTCGTATACCAGGAAGAGGGGGGCAGAACGTGAGCATTCGCAAACACTCCTCTTGGTTGCTGCCGCTGATCAGCGTGTTTCTTGTCGTATCGTTCCTATTCCCGCTTTATTGGCTCGTCGTCACTTCTTTTAAGGCGGAAGGGGAGATCTTCCAAACCCCGCTGACCTGGTTCCCGAAAGCTCTGTACTTCAAAGCGTATACCGAGCAGCTGTCCGGGTCGTCTTACAATATCTTTCAAGGATTCCGCAACAGCGCCATTATTGCTTTTGGTGCGCTCGGAATTTCAACGCTGCTCGCGATTCCCGCCTCGTACGGTTTGGCGAGGTTAAAGTTTCCCGGCATGCATTTATTTTTATTGTTATTCTTGGTCACTCAGATGCTGCCGGCTTCTTTAATTCTGACTCCGCTATTTATTGAATTCAAGCATATGGGGCTTATGGGAGATACCTATTGGGGTACCATTCTGGCCAACGCCACAGCGGGAATTCCATTCTCTGTCGTTACACTGCGAACGTATTTTGCGACATTGCCGAAGGAACTAGAGGAATCTGCGAAAATAGATGGATGTAATATCTTTACCACTTTCCTGAGAATCATGATTCCGATCGCGATTCCAGGTGTCGTCGTCGCCATGGTTTTCTCTTTTCTCTTCGCATGGGGAGATCTTATCTACGGTATGACTTTTATCGGTAAAGAGCAAATGAGGCCGATCACGGCTGGGATTTATAACTTCCTGGGCTTTCAAAGCACGTCGTGGAACAACACAATGGCTTTCGGTACAGTTAGCATCATTCCCGTCGTCTTGATCTTTGTATTTGTGCAACGCTATATCGTAAGCGGGTTAACTAATGGTGCAATTAAAGGATAAATGAGAACGTCGCCCACTCCTATTGTCGGAGCTGCGGCGTTTTGTTTTTTCAAGGAGTCTATTAGGTTGTAGGAGCATTCGAGGGTCCGGTGCTTGAGCGGTGTTGAGTTCAAGTGTTAAGCGTCATTTTTTTCCATGGTCCATTGTCACTTTTTGTCGCTCCATATACAATAGTAGGAACAAGATATGGAAAAGAGGCCCATCCTCATGACTGATTCTCCGCAGCAAACAGTTTACGGACATTTCCCCCAGCCCGAACGGAAGAAGAATCGGCGAACGCTGAAACGGCGGATCAGGCGTTTGTTTTATCTCTCCAATTTCATTAATTTGGTCTTATTCGCTTGTATCATGCTTGCATTGGTCGGGTTCATTTTCAAGCCGGTTACGGAAGCTGTTTCCAACTATATCAGTTCCACCATAGCCGATGAGATTAACTCGCCTCCGTTCCTGCTGGAAATGAATCTCAGCCGATTGGAGGATTTCGATCCGGCGAGCCCCGAATCGCAAGGCTGGAAAGCAAGCATGGACCGGATGGCCAAAATCGATTATTTCATCCCTCTGATGAATTCCAACGGGGCCGAACAGGAAGTGAAGGGAGACCTCGGCATTTCTTTCAAAGGCAATGAAGCGGATGAGGACATGATCTACGTCTACGTGGAGTTGGAAGGAAAAGCGGTATATTCCAACGATGATCGTTCCGTTTCTCCGACAGGAGCGCTGAAGATGGTGAATGCCCTCTACGATACGGAATCCGTCAAGCCGCTCTTTAATGCGGAGGGACAGGAAATCGGCAAGGTAAGGGTCGGTTTTTCTCCTGTGATCACCGCTATTATGCTGGGTATCACGATCGTGTTGTTTGCGGTCATGCTCGGTTTCATGCTGGTTATCACCCTGATTTTAAGCAAGATATTCACGATTCGCGTGTTGAAACCGCTTCTGAAATTGAATGAGAATATCAAAGCTATCAGCCAGGATCACTATGAGGACGTAGCCGGCAACCGCGTGGAGCTTAAGCGGCCGCTCCTCGAAATCGAAGCGCTCGCGGATTCGACTAATCTGATCATGCAGAAGATGAATGCCTTCGCGGATCAGCTGCGAAATCAGAAGCAAACGCTGGAGGAGCAGAACGAGGAGCTTGAAGCGCAAAATTTGGAATTGATGGAATCCAAGGAAATCATTCAGGCCGCACAGCAGGAAATCGTCCGGAAAGAAGGCGCGCTGCTGAACATTCTCAATAACGCGGGACAAGGATTCCTTACTTTCGGATCGGACCTGTCTATTCACCCGGTGTTCAGCATGGAGTGCGTAAAGCTATTGTCTCCTGGGCATTCCCTTGCCGGCAAATCTTTTCCGGAATTGATCTCGACGGACGACAGGGAACACCGGATTTTCATGGAGAACATACTCGTGAAAATCTTGCTGGATCCAGACCGGTCAAGGCGGAATATCTACATGCCGCTGCTGACGAACGAAGTCAACATCCATGATCGGATCGTTCACATCGATTATAAAATCATTCCGGACCTCGAGAGGGAAGCCGCTGAAATATTCATGGTCGTGTTGACCGACATTACGGAAAAACGGGCGCTCCAATCGCAAATGGAAGCGGAGCGAAATACGCTCAAGATGGTCGTCAAGGTTATGGTCCATTACGCCGACTTTTCCGTAAGCGTGAAGGATTTCCGGAAATTCATCGAACTCGATCTGAAGCAATTGGACGCCAAGGACGAGCCTCTGAAAGACAAGCTGGCGGTCGTGTTCCGACAGCTGCATACGTATAAGGGAACGTTTGCCCAATGGGGTTTGCTCCACGTGACGGAGCGGCTCCACGAAGCGGAATCCCTGTTGTCCAAGCTTGGCAAGCGGGAGCCGGCGGAGGCGTCGGATTGGTTTGCCTTATTGGCCGCTCTTGATCTTCCCGGCGCTCTCGATGCGGACATGCAGGTATTGCGGGCAACGGTCGGGGATGAGTTCCTGCAGGACCGGGACGTGCTTATGATCGACAAAAGCAGACTGCTTGAAATCGAGAAAAAGATGCTCGGAGCCTTGTCGCCGTTTGAATGCAAGCTGTTGTTGCCGGACCTTCGCAAGCTTCGTTTCAAACCGTTCAAAGAGTTGCTTAAAACATACCCCGACTACGTGGATGGGTTGGCGAAACGGATGGATAAATACCTGCATCGCTTTGAGATCCGGGGCGGCGAGTTCCTGGCCGACACCGACATGTACGGAGAGCTTGGGCGCTCTCTCGTCCACGTCTTCCGAAATGCCGTGGATCATGGCATTGAAACGATCGAGGAACGCGCTCTCTCGGGCAAGGAGGATTATGCCAATCTGATCTGCGATGTTTCCAAGGAACAAGACAAGATTACGATTCTTATCGCGGACGACGGCCAAGGGATCGACCTGGAGGCGCTTCGGGCAAGGGCATTGGCAGCAGGTCTGTATCCGGCGGAGGCGCTGGATGCAATGAGTGACTCCGAACTGCTGAAGCTGATCTTCCGCGATGAGCTGTCGACGAAGGAACAAGTGACGGAATTGTCTGGCAGGGGAATCGGTTTATCCTCGGTACAGGCGGAAGTAGAGCGATTGGGCGGGCATATCGAAGTGGCGACGAGACCCGGAAGAGGGACTATCTTCAGAATTACGCTGCCTGCAGACGACTTATCCGATATTCCGCAGTTGGGGATACCGACGGTAATCGAACCGTTGGTGGCTACCGCCAAAGCTTTCTTCCAAGACCAAGTCAGCCTGCGAATGGATCCGGACGAGGTTATCCTGCTTCAGCAGGGCAAGAACGACAAGCTGCTGTTGAACAAAGTAACCACGTTCATCAACGTGAAAGGCGCCGTCGAGGGCATTTTTGTGATGACGGCGGAAGACCGGCTTTCCAGAACACTGCTGCAACATTTGGTCATCGGCGGGTTGCCGAAGGAAGAAGAAGACGATTACGTCGAAGACAGCTTGGCCGAGGCGGCCAACATCATCCTTGGCAATTCGCTTAAACAGCTTCAAAGCCTGCAAGAATTCATCGTGATGGACCCGCCGATCACGATCCGGACCGAGGGTGCTTCCATTAAATACGCGGATTCGGAAATCTGGACCTGCAAGCTTGATTCCGATCAAGGACAGCTTCGCGTAGGATTCGTAACACTTAAAAAAAGCAGCCAACACTATGGAGGTAACAACTAATGGCCAGAATATTAATCGTGGACGACTCCGTCATCATGCGGAGAAACTTGAAATCGATGCTCGTGCAATCCGGTCACGCCATCGTCGGCGAAGCATCCGACGGCGTGGAAGCATATCGGGAATACGGCAGGCTTCTGCCTGACCTAGTGACGATGGACATCACAATGCCCGTGATGAACGGTATTGACGCCGTTCAGAAAATTATCGCGACATACCCCGACGCCAAAATCATCATGATCAGCGCGCTGGATCAACGGAATATGGTATTCGAGGCGATCCAGAACGGGGCCAAGCATTATATTCTTAAGCCCGTAACGGTGGAGAAGATACTAGAAACAATTAACGAGGTGTTGAAGATCAAGTCGTCGGAGCCTTCCGCTGCGGGCGAGGATCAGGCGAATGAAAAGGACGTTCCGCTTGACATCGAGAACAAAAACGGGATATTCCTGATCCGGATAGGCACCCAAATCGATTCGGATAAGCTGAATGAGCTTCAGATGGCCGTTCAAGGTTTTCTCTACATAAAGCCGCTTCGGGTCGTCTTCGATTTCGGAGGCATCGGCCTCTTGAAAGAGGATATGCTGCTTCGACTTTTGGGGCTAATGAGGCAGCTTCACGAGGCTAATGGTACCGTCAAAGCGATAAGTCACAACCATTCCTTCATCGAAACTCTGAAAGAGCATAATCCGGATAATTTTTTCCGAATTCATACCGAGTGGTCCCAAATCATTTTCTAAACACTCACGAATGGTATAGGAATGGAAAAGCTCATCGAAACCTTTCATTTTTGAGGCGGCGATGAGTTTTTTTGTGAGGCACTCCGCAGGTGCCGTTAATGATTTGAGTATATTATGTTCATGCTTCGGCGAGGAAAAGGCTGCAGGATCGTCGAATAGAATGAAAACGATCCATAATGAAGGGTAGGACGACATGTCGTTATATGTATTTAATCTACTTGCCATATTGCTTATCGGCATCTTATTGTTCGCGCTCGGCTACCGCAACGCTTATTCGCGGTGGACCGGCATTCTGCTCCTGGTTGGAGGCTCCATCAATCTCACTTATTGCATTCATTTCACCCTGATGCCTTGGCTCAAGCAGCATGATTGGCTTTCCCCCGCACTGCAGCAGTTTCTTACAATAGCCATCCTCCCCGGCGTGTATATCCACTTCTACTTTATCGGTTACGCTTTTCTCGTTAGCGCGATTTATTTCACGGAGTTCATACCCGTTCGGTTGAAGAAACTCGCAGCCATCTGTTTGTTCGTCCCTATCCCGCTCATTATGTCGGTACGGAGCGACTTTATCTTCCCTATCGAGCTTGAAATGGTGCCTCTCCGGTTCATGGCTCATTTCTATACGGCGCTTGGCATTGTACTCTATTTGTTCGTTCAATTCAAGGACAGCTACTCGCTGGACGGCACAAAAAAACTGACCTATGTGATCTTGCTCTTGGTCAGCATTTTATCGGAAAATTTGAACTACTATACGATCGATATCATTCAAGTTTCCTTTCAATCGATAACCTTCGAGACGAATGATTTCTGGAAATACAACTATATCAACAGCTCCATCCTGCTTATTTGCTTCATTGCACTCGGTATGTTCCAAGGCGCCTGGGGCATAAGGCTCCGGGTCGAGCACGAGAAGCATTTGCACTCGATGCGGACGCTGACGGTAGGAACGAACATTTTAAATCACACCATCAAAAATGAAATCCAAAAGATAACGTATATTAACGAACATGTCATGGACATCGTGTCCAAGCATAAGCTCGAGACTGCGTTCGAAATGCTGGAGGATGCGAGAAGCGTGACCGATCATTTGCTCGACATGGCTAAGCGGATAAAGGAACGTGCAGACGATATCGTGCTGAAGGAAAGACGGGTTCGGCTCAGAGCCCTTCTGGAAACCGTTGCAGCTTCTTGGAACGTCTCCCGGAAGGGGGATGTCGAGATCCAAACGCATCTGGAAGCGGATGGGGAGCTGCTGTGTGATGATTTGCACATGCGCGAAGTGTTTAACAACTTGGCTGCTAACGCATTTGACGCTATGCCTGTGCAAGGAGGATTATTATCTGTTACTGCCAAAATGGCAGCGAAGCATCTCGTGATTGAATTCCGGGATAACGGGGCCGGCATTCCGCAAGAAGCGCTTCACAGCGTATTTGACCCGTTCTTCACGACCAAACACAGCACAGTCAACTACGGATTGGGCCTCAGTTATTGCTACAATGTGATGCAGAAGCACGGCGGATCTATCCGAATCGTGGACAGCCTGCCGGGTAAAGGCACGACAATGGCAGTCGTGTTCCCAGCCAAACGATTTGAGTTGATCCGTGCGGGGCTGCCGCCGCAAGGTCATCCGATTAGCCTATAAAGGGCGTTACTCCTCTTCTTTGGGCGGCATGAGCTTCTCTTTCACGCTGCGCAGCTGCGTCTTGATGGTCTCAACCGATTTGAACAGCTTCTGCGCGATTTGCGTCTTGTTCAATCCTTTTTCCTTCAGGTAATAAATTTCCTTCTCGGCCGGCGTCAGCACCGACAGCTGCATTTCTTTAATGACGGCTATCGTCGCGTCCGCATGTATCGACACTTTGTTGCCGTGCGCATCCCGGATCGCTTGAACGATATCTTTATAGCTCGACTTATTCATAAAGTTAACCGCGCCGTTCTGAAACGATCGGATAATGACCTCCGGATCTTCGAGCGATGTCAGCATTACGATTTTGACATGGCTTCCGCGAGCCCGCGCAATCTCACGCGCCGCATCGATGCCGTCCGTCCGGTTCTCGGACAAGTTGATATCCATCAACACCACATCAAGCTCCGCCGTTTCCGCCGCGAATGCGCAGGCCTCTTCTTTCGTGGCGGCAATATGAACAACCTCGAAGTCCGTCTCCCGGGCCAGATCGGTGCCGAGCCTTTTCTGCCAGAACGAATCATCCTCTACCAACATGATCTTTACCGCCCGGCTCATGTTCACTCCACCTCATTTTTTTCCTTGTATACCCTTAACGCAACGATCCAAGTGACAACAAGCAGCAGGACAACGGCCGGGATGAGCAGCAGCCCATTCCGCGTCTGTGCCGTAACCCCGTCGTTCACAAAGCTTGGTATCGTCTCCGAAGCCAAGTAATTAAGCTCAAGCAGAAAGAAAATGAATGCGAGCGACATCCGAAGCGTATCCTTCATTTTGGTCCAGAGGATTGCCGTAATTGCTACCGGCAGAACAAACAAACCGACATTAAAGACAATCGAGCCGCCGGATTGAATCGTGAAATCCAGGGTAGTTACGGCAATAAGCACAGTCGATGCTATAAATAGCTTGTGATCTTTAAGCAAACCAATCACCTCGACCCTATTATATACGGACTTTCTGCCAGGCGGGTGAAAAAATTCAACCTCCCTTCAAACCTGCTTCTCCCTGATAATTAGAAAGTGAAAGCCATATTTTTCGGAGGTGTTCGATATGGGAGTTCGTCTCATCCAAATTTCTGTTGTGTATTTTTTTATCGGAACTATTCTCGGGATGCTCATTCACAGCACGCCTGAGCTCGCGAACGTTCATCCTCACTTTAACCTGCTGGGGTGGGTATCGCTGGCGCTCGCTGGGGGTATCTACCACATGTTTCCGAAGGCGGGCGAGAGCGCTCTGGGAAAAATTCATTTTTGGCTCCATGTGATAGGTATTCCCGTCATGGTGATCGGACTCGCGCTCGACGGTTTCGGCATCGACCTGGGGCCGATCGTTCCGATCGGAGCGCTTATCGTGATCATCGGTACGTTGTTTTTCATGATCAATGTGCTGAAGCATGTCAGAAAGTAACTTTGGAAGAGACAACCAGAAGAGCAATAGGTTCTCGGAATTAAGGAGGCGATCGGAGCTGAAATGAGGCCATCAGAGTTGAAAATGGA
>FWWL01000371.1_pt1 | contig 36267 bp, 35 predicted proteins | sample 2228331 | NCBI WGS metagenome assembly FWWL01 (sample SAMEA103939775, study PRJEB20133) | metagenome
TCTCTCCGCAATCCATGTGTCATAGTGAAACTCCTCAGGAATGGCCCATTTGTGACGTTGTTTGGGGTCCATCGTTCCTGTTGGAGCCAAGTAATAATCCCTCCAGTTTGCACATCCTTTTTCCTCCAGCCACAATGCATAATGCTGACCTACATGAGCTTCATTCGTATGATTACGGGCAAGCTCCACATGATCGAAGCCGTAGAACATGTCATCAAATGCTCTCCAATAATCCAAATCCTGCATTAGCGGAACGGACTCTATGGAGGAGTAAGTCTCTGTAGATCTTAATGGCTGAAAGTGCGCTTTGCCGACAAGTGCGGTCCGATAGCCCCCTGCAATGAAATCTTCACCGACCGTATGACGATCTTCAAGCAGCTTTGTTCCTAGAGTCCATGCACCATGTTGACTAGGATATGTACCTGTAATAATCGACGCCCGAGTGGGGGTGCATGTAGGATTGGGGCAGTAGGCTCTGGTAAAAGTAGTTCCTTCTCGGCCCAACCTGTCCAGATGCGGCGTTGAGATTTCCGGATTAAAAGCCCCTAGCGTATTCCAGTGCTGTTGATCGCTTGTGATTAACAATATGTTAGGTTTTTTCATGGCAATATGCACTCCTTTTTCTCCTAAGTTTCAAGTTTAGATTAGCCGATTTGAGGTTTAAAAGGAATGGCTGTTTGCTAATCAGGCGGAATATAGAGTTATATCAAATCTTTCTCTTCCAGGTCATCCCGTATAGGAGTTAGGATATTAAGTAGATTCTAGTATTGGAGCTGAGCCTGTATAATGTTACAACAAATTGAAGTTCGTAACTTTGAGGAAAAGGATCGATCTCTGTTAGGGGTATTCCATCAATCCGTAACAGCCGACAAGGATACTGTTTTTTGGTGGATAGGGCCAGAAGGTAATTGGATCAACGTTTACTGTGCTTTCGAGAATGGTAGGATGGTTGCCAAAGGACAAGTGGCAGTAATCAGCAATGCTGCAGTTGACCTTATAGCTGATGATCGCACGCATAAAATCTACGTGAATCTGAAGGTTGTCCCGGACCGAGAGAAGGACACCGTTCTTTACAATCTCGTTTACGATAAACTTGTTCATAGAGCATTAGAGTTAAGAGATCAATTACCGAGTGAGTATAGGACTATGATTTGTGTAGGCAATGTGTCCACGGAAGAACCTAACAATACTTTTTTTATTAATCAAGGATATAAGTATTTGAAAAGTTTGTACTCTATGAGCCGAAATTTTGAAAAACCAATTGATCCTATGACTCTGAAAGCCCCTTACCGCTTTATGCTATGGGATATGCCGACGAATGAAGATGTGCAGGAGTACATGGAGATTGATGCCGAGATATGGCCAGATGCACGCATTCAGCGGGAACGTCTTATTAATTATCGTCAGAAGCCGATATGGACAACATTGATCGTTCGGGAACAAAATAGGCTCATTGGCAGCACGATGGTATGGAAGAGGGAGCAGGATGAAGCAGGTCAAATCGAGGATGTTCTTGTTAGAGAACCATGGAGGAAGCAAGGCATAGCAAAGTACATGCTTACCCAAGCTCTTCTCTATCTGAAGGATCATAACTGCACGGTGGCTGAATTGCAGGTCGAAGCTGCGAATGAGTCTGCATTGCAGCTCTATAGGCGGCTCGGATTCGAGATAGATTCGGAAGAAGTGAGATATGGAATGGTTTTGGATAATTCTTTGATTTAACTATTGTATTTTATAAGCATAAGGAGTACAATGTACAAAAAAGACCGATCGGTCTTGACTGGGGTGTGAACGTGAGAAAAGGTGATCTAACCAAGGAGCACATAATCGAGAAGGCTTCAAAGGTACTCAATCAGAGAGGATTTTACGCCTCCTCACTTTCCGAGATCATGGAGGTAACCGGTCTGAAGAAAGGCGGAATTTACAACCATTTTGAGAGTAAAGATGAGATTATTAGCTCCGTGTTCAGCTATTGTGTTAAGGAGATCAGGTTACACTTCGATCACGTTGTTTCTGCACATTCTCATTCTGTCGACCAACTGATTGCCATCGTAACCGTCACGCAGGATCTGTTCCGAGGAATTCCGTTACCGGGCGGTTGCGCTATTATGAATGCTGCTATTGAATCCGATGATGCACACCCTTCCTTGAAACAGAAGGCTAGTATGTCAATGGATAAATTCCAAGCTAGACTAGCTGAGATTATTGAATACGGCAAGAGCGTGAATGAAATAAAAAAAGATGTGAATGCAGCTGAGACCGCCATTTTTCTCATAGCGGCGTTTGAAGGTGCGCTCATGATGAGTAAGCTGTCGGAAAATGAACAGGCTGTGAATGTGGTGATTCAATATTTGACGCATTACTTGAACACAGAGGTTAGACAACAGTAAATTTTTTTTTGACTATGAACAGACCGATCGGTTTCTTAAGTGGGCTTGATGTTTCAGTACACGAGGAGGATTCTTTATGAAAAGAGTAGTCATTACCGGAATGGGTGTAATCTCGCCGATTGGCAACGATGTTGACACGTTCTGGAACCATCTTGTCGCAGGGAAATCCGGAATTACGGCGATTGATCAATTTGATACAACTCATTTTACGACTAAGATTGCGGGAACCGTAAAGGGATTTCAAGCGGATTCCTATATGAGCTCAAAAGAAATAAGACAATATGATCGTTATCTGCAGTTCGCAGTAGCTGCAACTCAGCAAGCTATCGAGCAAGCCCGTCTAGACGTCAGTCGTTATGCAGAACGGGTTGGGGTATACATCGGTACGGGAATTGGGGGTATTCATACACTGCTGCAGAACCACCAGACCTTCTTGGAGCGAGGGCCTAGGAGAGTAAGCCCATTCATGATTCCCATGATGATAGGCAATATCGCAGCAGGGCAGATCTCTATTCTTACCGGAGCCCGAGGCCCTAGCATGGCAACAATGTCTGCTTGTGCGACGAGCAATCATGCTATAGGGGAAGCTTTACACGCAATACGCAATGGTAGAGCAGACATTATGATTGCTGGAGGGGCAGAGGCTTCCATTCATGAGCTTTCATTAGCGGGTTTCTGCAATATGCATGCAATGTCAACTAATAATGAAAATCCGGAGCAAGCATGCCGTCCATTCGATATGCATCGGGATGGCTTCGTCATGAGCGAAGGAGCAGGAATATTGCTATTGGAGTCTTTAGAAAGCGCACAATCAAGAGGAGCTTCTGTACTTGCAGAGATAGCCGGCTACGGCTCCTCTTCAGATGCCTATCATATTACAGCTACAGATCCTGAGGGTGGAGGAGCTTATAGGGCGATGAAGGCTGCACTCGAGGATGCGGATATTAATCCTGAGGCTGTTGATTACATTAATGCCCATGCCACTAGTACACCGTTAGGCGATCAATCAGAAACCAAGGCTATCCAGGCTTTATATCAACAAAACGGTAAACCCCCATTAATCAGTTCTACGAAATCTGTAACCGGACATTTATTTGGCGCAGCGGGGGCAGTTGAAGCGGTGGCTTGCATCCAAGCAATTGCTAATAACACTATTCCTCCGACAATCAATTACGAAACCCCTGACCCGAATTGTAATTTGGATTATGTGCCTAATCAGGCGAGAAGCACGTCCGTTAAGGTTGCTATGTCAAATGGGTTTGGATTTGGAGGCCATAACGCCGTTTTGGTGTTTCGTTCTGGAGCGTGATGTTTCCATATCAAGTAAGATCGTGTGTATAAATAGATCACTGTCATGGAGTCAGGAGTGTTAGAGATGCAGAAGGATCGTTCAGCGTCAAAATTGTATTACGGGTGGGTCGTAGTGTCCATCACTTTCCTGACTTTGCTTGTTTCAGCGGCAATCAGTTCCGTTCCTAGTGTATTAATGCTCCCTCTTGAGCAGGAGTTTGGGTGGGATCGCAGTGCGGTATCAGCGGCAGCATCGATTCGAATTTTGCTGTACGGGTTGATGGGGCCATTCTCTGCTGCATTAATGGCACGGTATGGCATTCGGAGAATCATGTTATTTTCCATGGCTTTACTGATCGTCAGTATGTCATTGACCCCCCTTATTACAGAAGTGTGGCAGCTTATTCTGTTGTGGGGTGTAATCGTGGGCATTGGGACTGGGGCAATGGCTAATGTATTGGGTTTGACGGTAGCGAATCGCTGGTTTGTGAAGCATAAAGGGCTTGTCATTGGTATGCTGACAGCCAGTGCGGCGACAGGACAACTCCTGTTCCTGCCTCTCTTGGCAGCCATAACGAATCAAATAGGCTGGAGGTATGCGATTTTTGCGGTGGTCGGAGTTCTGTTCCTTCTGATTCCTGTTGTTGCAGCATGGATGAGGAATCATCCCTCTGATGTAGGTGCGGCAGCACTCGGGACAAATGAAGTGGTCCAACCTGTTCCGTTCAAGGGCAATCTGTTCCTGACGCCGATACGCGCTCTCGGTGCCGCAAGCCGAAGCGGTACTTTCTGGTTGCTGGCGGGTACCTTCTTCATGTGCGGGTTCTCTACTAACGGACTGATAGGCACGCATCTTATTCCGGCTTGCGGTGATTATTTAATTCCGATCGTAACGGCAGCAGGATTGTTATCGCTTATGGGTATGTTCGATCTGATAGGCACCACCATGTCGGGTTGGCTTACAGATCGCTTCGACAGCAGATGGCTGCTGTTCTGGTACTATGGTCTTCGCGGGTTATCCCTAATTTTTCTACCGTATGCTTTGGATTCTGGTTATACGCAGCTTATGATTTTCTCGGTGTTCTACGGACTGGATTGGATCGCTACCGTTCCGCCTACAGCTAAGATCACTTCAGACACATTTGGTAAAGAGCAGTCGGGTATGGTATTCGGATGGATTCTGGTTGCTCATCAGCTTGGTGCTTCTACAGCAGCATATGGAGCAGGTGTTATGCGGGATTTGTTGGGGAGTTATACGGTTCCGTTTATACTTGCTGGCATTGTGTGCCTGCTGGCTTCTGCAATGGCTGTGAGAATTCGAAGGTCTGGACAGATCGTTCAGATGAATCATACTTAATCTTTTTATAGAAATTTGAGGGTGTTTAGTAAAGTTGGAGCCAGCAGGCTACCTATATCCATTAGGTTCCCTGCTTTTTTGTCGTTAACCAATAATAGGTAATACCTATAGGATCATAACATATAAGAATTTCTAATTATAAGTGGCCTGTGTTAAAATTCCATAAACTGGAGAAGGGGTGATGAAGGGATGCAATTAATAGGTTCAGCAGGCGGAGTTATTATCAAGGACAATCATGTTCTACTTGTCCAAGTTACTTATGGGGCCAATAAGGGCTATTGGATGCTGCCAGGCGGATTAGTAGAGGAAGGAGAAACGTTTGAACAGGCGGCGATCCGTGAAGTGAAGGAAGAAACGGGGATTGTTGCAAATACTATTAGACTAATCGCAGTAAGAACTGGAGTTAAAGAAAATAGCAGCGGGCTCGAGTATGGCATTTATTTGATCTACGAAATGGAAGAGGTAGCTGGCAGCCCGATTGCGGATGGCTTGGAAGTATCGGCTGCTCAATATAGACGTATAGATGAAGTTCTTCAAGACCCTATGGTTGTTGGATTATCGCAAGAGATCATCTGCTCAGTAATAAATACTGCCCCTGGGAATGGGTTGTTCAGAGTGGAGAGACCTATACTAACAAACAATAGTTACCTCCATTATGATGTTTATACGTTAGGTGGGAAGCAATAGCGCTCTCAATCCAACAAATTGGAACCTTTATCGAACAAAATGAGGCCTACTTGTAATCCTCCATAACTGCTATAATTATCCAGTAGAAGGGTTCCTAACCCAGAGTCTCAGTTTCTACATAAGGGGAGTGAGAGATGGTGGCATTTTCATCCATTCGCAGCTTGGCGGAACAAGTCAAAGAGAACGTTTCAAGAGTAATAGTAGGAAAAGATGAGGTAGTCGAACAGCTGTTAGTTGCGCTAATCAGTTCAGGACATGTTCTATTGGAGGACGTACCCGGTACAGGTAAAACCTTATTGGCCAAAGCACTAGCACAATCGCTTCACTGCTCTTTCAAAAGAATTCAATTTACACCTGACTTACTGCCCTCCGACCTGAGCGGCATTAACTATTACAACCAAAAGCTTAGTGAATTTCAGTTCCGGCCAGGGCCTGTGTTCACGAATATTTTATTGGCGGATGAGATTAATCGGGCTACACCGCGAACGCAATCAAGTCTGCTCGAATGTATGGAGGAAGCACAGGTTAGCATTGACGGGGAAACCCGCAAGCTTAGTCGTCCGTTTCTTGTTATCGCCACGCAGAATCCGGTTGAGAATCAAGGCACATTTCCACTGCCGGAAGCCCAGCTTGATCGATTTATGCTCAAAATCCGGATCGGGTATCCTTCCTTTGATGAAGGAATGCGGATTCTCAGACGGTTTAAGGAAAACAATCCTTTGGAAACGTTAGTCCCTGTTGCAGATACGGCCAGACTCTTAGATGCTCAAAAGCATTATAGTCAAGTTGTGGTACATGACGATGTGCTTGAATATTTAATGCGGATTGTGGAGGCGACTCGAACTCATCCTGATGTTGCTCTAGGCGTAAGTCCTCGAGGCAGTCAATCTCTTCTCAAAGCGGTACAGGTAAGGGCCATTCTGAGAGGTAGAGACTTTGTATTGCCAGACGATGTCAAAGCGATGGTCAACCCGGTAATGGCACATCGCATGCTGCTGCAACAAACGATTCGCTCCAAGGAAATCTCCGCCGAGACGGTGCTGGATCGGATTGTACAGGATATTCGAGTGCCTGCGGAAGAATCGCGGGTTAGCTAGGGAGAACGAGTGTATTTACATTGGTTAATTCTGATCACGGCGATTTTTGCTCTTGTTCAAGGGACCATATACCGGTGGTTCGCATTGAAGAAGCTCAGTTATTCCAGAGTCTTTGACCGGCGTGCTTGCTTTGAAGGAGACGAAATACATCTTGTAGAGCAAATAACGAACCGTAAGCTGCTGCCTCTTCCTTGGCTGCGATTGGAATCGCTCATGGACTCGGACCTTCAATTCCAGCAGCTGTCTGATCTGTCTATTAATAGAGGAAGCAAGCTGCAGAACCACAAGAGCGTCTTCAGCCTTATGCCATACACGATTATTACACGTCGGCATCAGGTGAAATGTCTTCGACGCGGATGTTATACACTGCATACTGCGACCTTAAGCTGCGGTGATCTTCTAGGGCTTGGATCGATGTACAAGACTTATAAGTTCGGCAACGAGAACCGCCTGCTAGTGTATCCGAAGGCTGTACCCATCCGTGAGATCCCTCTGCCTTCGCACAGTTGGTTAGGTGAAATGGAGGTTCGTCGATGGATCATTGAAGATCCTTTCTCCATCGCTGGTGTGCGTGAATACCGGTATGGCGACCCGCTGAATACGCTCAATTGGAAGGCTACTGCGCGCAGCGGCAAACTGCAGGTCCACAACAGGAGTTACACTTCCGACCATCGACTACTCATATGGATCAATTTCGACACCGACAAGTTGTCGAGCAACAGGAAGAACCAGGAGCGTATGGAATTAGCCATCCGTTATTCTGCATCACTTGCTGAGTATGCGGTTTCACGAGGGGTAAACACGGGATTCGGCTGCAACGGTCAACTGGTCGATTCCACAGAGAGTGTAGTTCGAATTGCACCAGGAGGCGGCCAAGCCCATATGACAGGCTTGTATGAGGTATTCGCAAAGCTTCTTATGGAGACAAGAGTCACCTTCGAGGAGTTTCTGGAATATGAGATTAAGCTTGGAACAACGAATTGCGATATTATATCGTTTACTACAGCCGTAAGCCCGCGGGCAGATCAATTGTTGGATCGCTTGAAACGCAATGGAAATGCTGTCCAGAAAGTTATTCTGCAGGATCGAACGGATAACGGGATCTCTGGAGTTCAAGCATCAGGGAGGGCAGTCCTATGAAGCTGCACCGGATTATCCACTATTGGCTAAGGGGACTTTTTGAGACCCTGTTGGCGGTGCCTGTTTTGTTAGTTGTCCATGTTTATTTTTCCAGCGGATTGCCGCTTCTGTTATGGTTATTTGCCTTAAGCAACATATATCTGGCAAGTGCGCTAGTGCGAAGAGCCTGGATTCATGCGAAGAAGTGGCAGTTGTATGTGGCGGCGATTGGAGCTGGCCTCCTTATAGGAGGGGTGGAAGCGGGAATCAGCTTCGTTGGCTTCATTCAGTCAGGCGTTATCTTCGCCACGATTCAACGAGCTTTTCTCTATGCCAAGCATGCATTCTCTTCTTCACCCAAGCAGAACTTATATGCTTTTCCTATGTCCGCTTACTTTTTTGCCTCTCTTATTTTTCCAGTTGTTAACTCCCTGAGCTCCTATGTGCCGTGGATCAATGTACTGGGGATAGGCAGCCTGATTCTGGTCGTGTTGAAGTCGAATCGGGAGACATTGGAGCAGGAAACACAGCACACCTCTAGACATACATTGACCCCGCTGACGATGCTGAAAAACAGGCTCCTTACCTTCCTGTTCCTCGCCGTCGTCATGGCAGCAGCTTTTGCGCCGCTCCCCTATAATTCAGGTACTACTCAAGATCAGATATCTCACTTAGTTTGGTCGGGGCTTCATTGGATGAATCCAGATCCGGAACCCTTTACTCCTGAGCAAGCTTTTGTGACCAGATCTGCTTCGTCAACCAGCTTGAGGGATTTGTTGCCCTCCGGTGGTGAGACCGCAGCGTGGGCACGGACTTCCAGTGATGTATTATCTTTATTATTCATTCTGACTATCTTTGCAGGAGTGATCTGGTTGACAGTCTGGTTGATCCGACATAGGATTCAACTCTGGGAGCGGTTTAGAGCATGGGTCAACCATTATCTAGGAAGAGATACCCTAGCAGCAGCCGGTTATACAGACGAGCAGAAGAGAATCCTTGACTGGAAAGAATGGTCAAGAGAACGCTTGGTGCAAGTCACCGGTTGGCGACCCCGATTGGCTCGTGAACCTTTCTGGGGGGACCTGGCGGATAACACGGAGCGAGTTCGACGCGCCTATTCCCGCTGGGTAGGCCAACTGCTGCATGCACCCATACCTTCACAAACCCCACGTGAGATTGGGGAAGGAGAAGCGGAGAAGCGGCAACTTACGGCTGAAGAGCAGAAGTTACTCAGCTTGTATGAGTCCGCCCGATATGGCGGACGAAAGCTGACTGATCAAGAAACGGAAGGGTTGCGAAGTATATATGAGCGGAAGTGATTAGGGAGAAGAGATCGCGATTCGTCTAATTGCAAAGGTGATGACAATGGAGAGCAACGATGAAGTCTGCTTGGAAGTAAGCATTCATGTTGTACAGACTACTGGTTTAGTGGATGAGCAATTAGAGATAACGGTTCATGGCTTGTGCCCATTCCAAGCCGCCTGCTTGAGAGCAGTGATGCGAGACAATGGAGGCCGGGAATGGGCTTCCCACGGGTTGTTCCAAGCAGACGAAGATGGACGGATTGATCTATCCTCCCAGGTCCCTATTGAAGGCTCCTATTCGGTGGCGGATAGCATGGGATTGTTCTGGTCTATGCACCTTCAAGCTTCAGAGGTGACACCGGCAACACCTCTTGCACCGTTAAAGACAAAGTTAACGGTGGAGGTGAATGAACAGGCAGTGGCAACGAGGAACATCGTTCGTCACGTTGTGGCCCCAGATGTCACTAGAATCCCGGTCCGGGAGAATGGTCTGGTTGGGACTCTTTTTATACCAGCAGGGACAGGACTTCATCCTGGTGTTATTGTGCTTGGAGGCTCGGAAGGAGGATTAATGGAGGGCCGTGCAGCTCTATTAGCCTCACATGGATTTGCGGCGCTAGCTCTAGCCTATTTCGATAAAGAACATTTACCGAAGCAATTAGTCCTTATTCCTGTTGAATATATAGGGACCGCTATTTCTTTTATGGAGTCGCAACCATCGGTTCTTCCAAGTAAGCTTGCTATATATGGTATATCCAGAGGCGGGGAGCTTGCACTTCTTAGTGCAGCCACCTATTCTCAAATCCGTGCAGTTGCGGCGGTTGTACCAAGTGGAGTTGTTTTTCAAGGATTAAAGAAATCCATACATGAAGAACCATCCTCATCCTGGTCGATAGATGGAATTCCTGTTCCATTCGCTGCTGGAGAGATACAACCTAATGTATGGGAAGAAATGAGAAAACAAAGAGCCGAGGGTAGACCCGTTGCTTATCGGGACTTGTTCTTGGAACAAATGAGGGACCCTGCTTCCACAGAGGCAGCAACGATTCACGTTGAGAAGATTAATGGAGCGATAATGCTTGTATCGGGTGGCGATGATCAATTATGGCCGTCGGATGTATTATGCAATAGAGTCATTCACAGATTAGAGCAATTCAATTTCGCTCATCCTGTTGTTCACTTGCATTATCCTATGGCCGGTCACGCAATTGTTCCTCCCTTTTACTCCACCATTCATCGTGTGAGCTACTATGATCTGGGAGGGACACCTTCCGATGACGCAGCCGCTCAAGCCGATTCCTGGCCTAAAATACTGGATTTTCTCAAAGCCTCATTTGGTTAGTTAATTTAAGACAGGGGAACGCAGTTCCGCTGGTATCCAACTGATCGAATCATAAATGGACCTCTGGCGATATTTATCCAGAGGTCTTTTTTAACGCACAACATTGTGTAAGTTTTCTGGGGTGCGACCGAAGGATCCCTTTAGGTCCAGAGGAGATCAATTAGCCAATGCTAGTATAGTTTATATGGGCGGAAAAGTCATTTTCTTCTGGAATAGCCTATTTTACTACTGGATATTAGCATGGTTCTGAGGAAAATCCGATAACAATGTGGAAATAGGGGATAGTCAGGTTGGCTAATTAGTGCCTGAGCGATGAAATGGTCCAATAGCCAGCAGTAACATGGCTTATCTGTAAGTGGGTTGCCACAATAATAGCACGGCCATGCTCCCTAACCGTTTGATCAGCTAAATAAATCGGAATAAAAGTGAATAAAAACGCAATTATTTTGTTGCGTGCATGAACAAAAATGCATATAATTGCACTATACCACTTGTGAAAATTGAACAAACAGGAGAGATGCTGAATGACTCAGGAAGGTGCAGGCATGTTTGCCGAAGAACGTCGCGAGAAAATTCTAGAGCTGCTGCAGCAGGAACAGAGGATATTAGCTAAAGACTTGGCGGAGAAGTTCCAGATATCGATCGACTCGATTCGAAGAGATCTATCGATCATGGAGGAGCAGGGCCTGCTGAAGAAAACGCATGGCGGCGCAATACCAGCAACAAAAGTGAGACAATCACCGCCACCTCCAGACGTAAGGTACGGTGAAGGGACTCCGCAAGGTAATGCAATCGCAAAGCTAGCTGTCTCGTATATTAGAGCGAACGATACCGTATTTATTGGAAGTGGTTCGATCTCTTATGTGCTGCTGAAGCATTTGCCGGATCGTATGCCGCTAACGATAATAACCAACTCGATACGAGTAGCGGATGGTTTACGGGAAAGGGAGTGGCTCGATACTTATCTTATAGGAGGACGGGTGAAGGCGTCGGGGAATATAACCGATGTGCTTGCGAACGAATTCGTGCGGCAGTTCAAGATTGATGTCAGTTTCGTTACTGGAGGTGGGATCTCAGAGCATGGAATCAGTCTGGCGACACCGGAAGTAGCAGCTTTTAGCAGAGCCGTTACCTCCGTATCCCGTCGATGCATTGGACTTGCTACGCATCATTCAATAGGAAACGATGCTTTTGCGAAGGCTGGACCCGCCCAGGAGCTCGATCTGTTAATTACGGATGAAGATGCTGATCTGGAAGCAATTGAACGTATTCGGGCTTTAGGAGTCAAGGTGCTTGTGGCTCCAGGTTCATAATTGATCATAAGGAGATGTTGGATGACATTACTTGCTTGTAACTATTCTCCCCAGTTGATGTCGCTGCTTGAAGATGACCGTGTAGCTATTGACTATATCAAAATGGGACGTTGGAGTGTTTTTTGGGAAGAGCTGGAAGCAGCACGCCGTGTAAAACCATGGCCAATATTGCTTCATTGCTTGCCGCAAGCGGGTAAACCATCGTTTGCCGAAATAGAATGGAACGAGCTTAATAAGGCTATTCGAGTATGCGGTTCTCCCCACATCGCGCTTCACCTTGCCGCAATGCCAACTGATTGGGAACAAGCGCCCGTGTCCGATGAGATTATCGTGGATAGGTTGATTGCTGGTGTGATGCTGTGGAAGGAGCGAATGACTGTCGATTTGTTGGTAGAGAACGTCCCTTTCTACGGCTTCAGAGGGACTTTGCGCTGCAGTACAGATCCAGAGATCATTACCAGCATTTGTCAGCAATGTGATGTAGGATTACTGCTCGACTTGGCGCACTTAAGAGTCGCTGCTTGGCATCGCAAAGAGACAACCTCTGAATATTTACAGAAGCTGCCTCTTGATCGGGTGAAAGAAATTCACGTATGCGGGCCTGTCATGGATCCTGTAGAAGGCTTGCGAGATCGTCACTTGGAAATGCAGGAAGTGGATTATGAGCTGCTTGCCGAAGCTCTCCAAGTAACCAACCCGGCCTTCGTCAGTCTGGAGTATGGCGGCACCGGTCCGCATATGGAATGGCGAAGTGAGATCAATGTGCTGGAAAGACAATTGACGCGATTGCGAACCATCGTATAGGCAGAGTTACTAGAGCACGCTGCATAAGCTGCTCTTTACTTATATCTCCCATATTTCTGGGCAAAGGAAACGATTCTCCTGTACAATTTCTTATTGCTCATGTCTTTTAATGGATAAATTTGCGGTCGTGTATTCACTTCCAGAATCCAAGATTTTCCCTTTGAATCCAACGCCACGTCCAATCCCAGCTCTCTTAACCCCTTTTTATGACGATCAAAATTTTTACCAACACGCACCCCAAGCCGTTTCAAGCTGACTTCCTTCCGCCCAATCGAGGACATATTGTAGCCAGCCCCTGACATCGTCCGACGAAAATAGCCCAACTTCCCGCCTTGATTATAGTTTGTAGCAACCTTTCTCGGCTTGCCGATCTTCGTGAAAACAGCCGAACTTACCCATTTCCCTTTGTTCGTTTTTTGAACCATGACACGGATATCGAAGGGTCTCCCGTTCGTTTTGGCCAATCGGATCCCCTTCTGCAATAAAAAGGATCGCTTGTTCGAAAAACGGCGCAGCTTCTTGTATAATCCAGCCTTCGAAGAGCAATAAGCTTTGACCGTGTTGTATTGGGTTTGATAGCCCCTCGGTTTTCTTCGGATTCGGATAATATTAGCCCCGCCAGAACCGCCTGTAGGCTTGAAATAAATCGTTGAATACCTGGCAAGCATCGATTTCAGGCTTTTCTTACTAAACAACATAGTTCGCGGGACATGCTTCCTTAGCCTTCGCTCTTTCAACAGCCATTTGGTTTTTTGCCATTTGCTTTTGCACGTGCTGCTCCTGTATTTCATCATCAAGCCCCCCTACCATTATGTCCACACAGCATATGTAGGTTGTCGAAAGCTTGTCACCGCATTTGCCTATTACCTTGTTGCAGGATTAGCATAGCAGCCAATATGTGTTGGAATAGACTGAGAAAATAAAGTATCATAGAGATGAATTCATATAGGGAGGCGTTTAACATGAACACAACGACTGTTCCAGGGCTAAACCATAAGGGGATTAACGCATAATTGCCCTTTAACTGCGTGATTCCCCACCGAGAGGGGAATATTCATTGAAGCAGATGGTACTACAACTGTACGATTATAACGTATGGGCTAACCAACAGATTTGCAGGTATTTACTAGAACTGCCTGAAGCAACGGTTCACCATGAAATAGTTAGTGTTTTCCCCACGATATACGACGCTCTTATTCATATTTATGTGATCGATGGCGGCTGGTTGAATCTCATGGCAGCAGGCGGAGTGACCGAGATGACCCCTGACTATGTGGAGCAATTAAGGGCTTCAACCGATCAGCTAATTGAAGAGGTCCAGGGAAAAAGCGTCGCACAATTCGATACCATACAGCAAGATCTGGCAGAGCGATTACGAGTCTTTATTAACCATCATGAGGATCTGGATGCATTATGTTCTTTCGGTACGTTCCAAGCACGCTATGCGGAATTAATTCAACATATCGTCAATCATGGCACTTATCACCGCGGGAATATAACGGCCATGTTACGGCAATTGGGCTATACCGGTGTTCAGACCGATTACTCGCTTTATTTGTACACGAAGAACTAACATATAAGTGCTGACACAATCGTTTTAAATGTTCGGGACAGTCTCTTAAACACTATGTTTGGAGACTGTTTTTATTTAGACTCAACAGGAGGGTGTCTCTATGAGCATTCAGAAGACCGTATTGCCTAACGGGTTAACGATTATCTCTGAGAATAACGATAGCGCCATTTCTACCTTATTGTCTTTCTGGGTGAAGGTTGGCGGACATTTCGAGACCCAACATCCTTACGGGACCGCTCATTTTCTCGAGCATATGCTGTTTAAGGGCACTAAGAAACGAACCAAGGACGACATCAGCGAGCAGATGGATGAATGCGGGGGGAGATTGAATGGGGGGACTTCGACTGACAGCACGCGCTATTATACGTATACCCCTTTTGATAAGTGGCGTGAAGGTCTGGAGATCCTCACCGATATGGTATTCAACTCCACGTTCCCCGGGAATGAGCTTGAAATGGAGAAAAAGGTAGTACTAGAGGAGATCAAAAGAGCAGAGGATGATCCATTCCAGTACGGCTCGAGGCTGCTGTTGGAGAAATTGCGGGGGGCTCATCCTGAGAGAGCAAGTAATCTAGGAACCGCGGAAACGGTAGCCTCCATAACCCGTGATCATTTACTTGATTTCCACAAGCAGTATTACCAACCTTCGAATATGCTCTTTATCGCTACGGGTAGAATGGATCATGAGGCATTAGTGGAATTTCTAGCCTCTCAGTCAGTTGATGTGGGTGTTCCAGTTCATAGTAAGCTTGAACTTGCTGCTCTCACGGAAATGCCTTTATCCGGAGAAACGATTCATATTCAGAGGCCGATGAAACAAACACATCTTCACTGGGGGATGTATGGTCCTATTACAGGTACACGCGATAAAAGGATCGGGAGTCTAGTCAGTCATCTGTTAGGGGGTTCTCATAGCTCCCGTCTCTATCGCATCATCCGGAGTGAACGGGGGTTGGCTTATTCGGTCAGAGCTTCCACTTCGGGGAATGCCTGTGAAGGATTTCTGATCGGGTATGTGGCAACAGACGTTCAGAAATGCGAGGAAGCGCAGTGTATCGTTATAGAGGAATATAATCGTCTGAGAACAGAACCGGTCTCGGATAAGGCGTTACAGATCGCTAAGAACTCCATGATCGGCAGATATTTGATCGCACAAGACAGCAAAGAAGCCCGTAACAGCACCTTGGCTCACGAGGAGATGTACGGGATTTCCTTGAACCCGCTAGATGTATCGGATGAAATCAAAAACATCACTGCCGAAGACATTCAAGCATTTGCCAATCGTTATTTCGGTCAAGAGAAGATGTTGTTCATTCGTGTAGGTGAAGCTTAGTTATGTGAGGAGAGGCCTGGTCAAGCATGGACACTCAATTGTATATAGATAAATTCGTTGCATTATTAACAGCAGAACTAAAGGATAATTTAATAGGGATTTACTTACATGGATCACTGGCAATGGGATGTTTTCATCCAAAGAGCAGTGATATCGATTTATTGGTCGTTATACGAAATAAGCTGACAGCGGACAACAATAAGAGGATTACGAGCGGTGTCCTCTCTTTGCATGACGAGATGCCAAACGAACGTGGAATGGAGTTTAGTATTGTGTTGGAAACCTCTCTTAACCCTTTCGTTTATCCAACACCGTTTGAATATCATTACTCGGACTCTCATCGTGATAGATATAGCAACGATGAGAGCTATGTTTGCGGAGGCATTGCAGACAAGGACTTAGCCTCTCAAATTACAGTGGCCTATCATCGCGGTTACTCCGTATTCGGCCCATCTCTTCATGAGGTATGCGAACCGGTTCCCCGGCAATATTATCTTGCATCCATATTTTACGATATTGAAGGTGCCTCAAATACCATTATTAGCAACCCCATGTACATGACTTTGAATCTGTGCAGAGTTTTATTTTTCTTGAAAGAAGGGAACATATCTTCCAAGAGAGAGGGTGGAGAATGGGGAGTACAGACATTACCCCGCCACTATCGAGCCATGATTCAACAATGTTTGGATGAGTACACAGGGGCACCCGGCACGAAAGAGTTCGACAACGAACTACTAGTTGAATTTGCGGATTACATGTTGGCGGAGATCCATACATCATCAACCTAGAGCCTAACACCATATTTTCTCGCCAAAACTCATCTTGATCAATGAATCAGGCATGTGATACTCTAGATGGAAATATTTTTCATTGGAGATGGGAGTATGGGCGCGATGGGAACGGATCCTATTCTAATATCGATACCCGAGAGCATTGAAAGTCGTCGTGTACTAATTCGTGCTCCTCTGTGGGGAGATGGCCGTAAAGTAAACGAAGCAATTATTGAAAGTCTGGAACAATTACGTCCGTGGATGCCTTGGGCTCATGATATTCCTACAATCGAAGAAACAGAGGTCAACATCCGACGCGCAAGATTGAAATTCCTGGATCGGACGGATTTGCGATTGCTCCTTTTCCACAAGGAAACAGGTGAATTGATAGGCAGCAGCGGCCTTCACCGAATAGATTGGAAGTCGCGTAAAGTCGAGATTGGTTATTGGATTCGTAGTTCAATGAGCGGACAAGGATACATTACAGAATCGGTAGAGGCGATAACCAATTATGCAATCCGTGAGCTGGAAGCTAATCGAGTAGAGATTCGCTGTGATTCCCGCAATGTGCGCAGTGCCCGTGTAGCGGAACGTCTTGGTTATACACTGGAGGGGATTATTCGTAATGATGAATATGACGCCTTTGGTGTTCTGACGAACACAAATATTTATTCCAAGGTTAAAGGTGTGGAGTATTAACAAACGTTGGAAAATGCTAGAATCAACTTGAAGGCTGCAGTGTCACAGCAATACGCGGAATTAGTATTATTAGATAAGGAGTGGATCAACGCAATGAGTCAAAAGATGAAGCTTGGGGTAATTGGATCGGGCAATATATTCAGGAGTGCGCATGCGAAAACTTGGAAGGAGCATCCTGAAATCGAAATAAGCGCAATATGCGATATTAATCGGGAAAGAGCAGAGAAAATCGCTCAGGATCTTGGAGTATCCCGTGTGTACACGAATTATGAGGATCTATTGAAGGAAGAGGATATTGATCTGGTCGATATTTGTACACCGAACTTGTATCATTCTATCATCTCCATCGAGGCACTCCATAGAGGCAAACACGTATTTTGTGAGAAGCCCGATGCGGTCAATCCAGTAGAAGCACAGAAAATGGCGGATGCAGCCCAAGCCAGCGGGAACGTATTAATGGTTATGCGCAATAATCGCTTTCAGCCGGCAGCGCAGTTTCTAAAGCAGTACATAGAAGAAGGCAGTATGGGAGATATTTACACGGGGCGCTGCGGGTGGATTCGGCGCAGAGGGATTCCAGGCCAAGGGGGCTGGTTTACGACCAAGGAATTATCTGGGGGTGGTCCTCTAATAGACTTAGGGGTGCACTTCATCGATCTGACCGTATGGCTCATGGGAAATCCTAAGCCTGTTACCGTATCGGGCTCGACTTATTGCAAATTCGCAGGGACTACTCTGTCTGATTCGGCGAATAGTTCGTTTGGGGAGAAGAATGCTGGCGGGACATTCGATGTTGAGGATTTGGCAACAGGATTCATCCGTTTCGACAATGGCGCCACCCTTCAGATCGAGTTCAGTTGGGCTTCCAACGTCAAAGGAGAAGAGAACTTTGTAGAGCTTCGAGGTACGAAGTCGGGAATCCGATTAGTGAACGGGGAGCTGGAGGTATACTCTGAGACGGCCGGCAAGTTAACCGACACTAAGCCAATCCTGGGTAAGGTAGAATCCATTCATGGCGAACATATCAAACATTTCGTAGACGTCGTAAAAGGTAGAGTAGAGCCGATCAATACTCCGGAACATGGGGTCGATATGATCAAAATATTATCCGCTCTCTATGAATCCGCCAAACTCGGAAGAGAAATTCAACTTTAGTATATAAGGAGACAACAAGCAGCCTCATTGCATTTGCAGATGGGGTTGTTTGGTCTTTAAGGAGGCTCGATCAATGGAAGCGCCCAAGCATTTTATTGCTGTTTCTGCTTTTGTTACGAATGATCAAGGGGAAGTATTATTACTACGAACACATTGGCGGTCTGATACTTGGGAAATGCCAGGCGGGCAAGTTGAAATAGGAGAACCGTTAGATGCCGCAATTGTCAGGGAGTTTCAAGAAGAGACGGGTATATTCATACGACCGGTTGGAGTAACAGGTGTTTACTATAATGCGACAAAGCATGTGTTGTGTGTAGTTTTTAGGGCTGAGTATGTTAGCGGGGAGATTCAAATTCAACCTGAAGAAATACTGGAAGCTAGGTTTATCGAACTGACAGAGTCGAATATTGACCAATACATAACTCGCCCTCAACAAAAATCTCGAACCTTGGATGCATGGAGAGCAACAAACTATGTGCCCTATGAGACTTGGCAGATGAGTCCGTCTTATAACCTGCTAGGGAGACTGGATAATTGAGGTGGATGAAGAATGGATTTAATATATGAATCAAGCAATAGGAATGACTATTCGTCTGGATGCAAGGGGGAACAAAGAAAGTATAAATGCTCAATTCTCCATTCATAACGAACAGCTGGCTTTTCCAGTCAGGGAACAGTTTGCTGAGATAGACTACCCAATCATATTCATAAATCCTCATGCATCAACCATATCTGTTCTTGAGCGAGCCACAACTGTTTAATTATGTACCCGAACGACTTGCCTACCGAATTGTAACTTGCAAAGTATCATTGTAAATTAATTTATCCCTATGAAATGACAGGCCAAGTTGTTAAGGTAATGGTAAAAAGGCAAGATCGAAAGGAACAAAGATGAAAATTAACGAGTCTGCTTGGCCAATTACCATCTCTTCGCTTAAGGCTGAGTTTGCCAAGTTGGGAATATCTGAAGGGATGACACTGCTCGTCCATTCTTCCATAAAATCGTTAAACCGTTGGGTTGTAGGAGGTCCGAATGCCGTTGTCCTGGCGCTGGAGGAAGCGGTTGGAGAAGAGGGGACGATTGTAATGCCTGCGCACAGCGGAGATCTGTCCGACCCAACGGGATGGAGGAACCCGCCTGTGCCGCAAGAATGGTGGAGCCTGATCAAGGATCAGATGCCTGCCTTTGACCGGGATCTCACTTCTACATGGGGGATGGGCGTTATTGCAGACAGCTTCCGAAAGCAAAGCGGGACGCTCCGCAGTGATCACCCTCAGGTTTCTTTTACAGCCAGAGGACCTAGAGCAGAGTATATAACGGATAGTCACTCACTTGCTAATGGTCTTGGCGAGAATTCGCCGCTTGCCCGTCTATATGAACTCCATGCTTGGGTGCTGCTGCTTGGAGTAGGGCATAGCAAGAACACCTCGTTGCATCTGGCGGAGTACAGGGCCGATTATTCTGGAAAACAACATGTCACACTAGGTGCGCCTATCAAAGTAAATGGAAGAAGAGAATGGGTGACGTTCGAGGATATTGATTATGATTCAGATGATTTCCAGACAATCGGAGATGCCTTTGAGCAAGAGGGGAACTCCATCGTGATCGGTAAGATCGGTGATGCTAGTATACGTTTGATGCCGCAGCGGGAGCTTGTGGACTTTGGTGTGAAATGGATGGAACAATATAGGGGACAATAAAACTATTGGGAAGATGTACCATAGGAGCTGCCGAACACCATGTTCGGCGGCTCCTGTGTTTATCATTCTTAATAAGCAAGTAATAGGTGAACACTAAGTAACAAAATAAGCATTGACAGAAATAAAGTGAAATGATAAATTGAATCTTGTGATTATGATAATCATTATCAATTAAATTACATAAGTGATGGGGGCTATTATTATGAAAAGATTCCACAAGATTTCGATCGCATTAACATCTGTACTGTTTGCGGGCTTATTGACCGCTTGCGGATCGGGTGCTACGGATGGTAAGCAGCAAGGAGCTTCTCCATCGCCATCGGCAACACCAACAGCAACAGTGAAACCTGCCTCCACGGAAGTGAACGTGTACACGGCCCGTCATTATGAGGTAGACGATACGTTGTACAGCAATTTCACCAAATCAACTGGGATCAAGGTCAATGTCGTGAAGGGTACGGCGGAAGAATTGGTTGAGCGTATGAAGCGCGAAGGCGCAAGCAGCCCGGCCGACCTGTTCATCACAGTAGACGGAGGTGTGTTGAACAATGCCAAGCTGAGCGGTGTATTGCAGCCGATTCAGTCGTCCGTTATTACCGAGAATGTGCCTGCTCAATATCGCGATAAGGAGAACCAATGGATCGGGTTGTCATCACGCGCCAGGATCATTGCATACTCCAAAGAACGAGTGAAGCCGGAACAGCTTTCCACATACGAGGATCTTGCCACTGATAAATGGAAAGGCAAGGTGCTAGTACGCTCCTCAACAAGCCTATACAATCAATCGCTGCTTGCATCCCTGATCGAGCTTGGCGGAGAAGCCAAAGCGGAACAGTGGGCCAAAGGTATCGCAACGAACCTGGGCCGTGCGCCGGAAGGCGGCGACCGTGACCAGGCCAAGGCAATCTTGGCTGGCCAAGGAGATGTTGCCATCATGAATACGTACTACGTCGGACAGCTGCTTAACTCCAAGGATGCCGAGGAAGTGAAGGTAGGAAAGCAGATCGGAGTGTTCTTCCCTAACCAGCAGACAACAGGCACGCACCTGAACATTAGCGGAGCGGGTTTAGCCAAGAACAGCAAAAATAAAGATGCTGCGATCAAACTCATTGAATACTTAACGGGTACTGAAGCTCAGGGGATCTTCTCCAAGGAAAACTTCGAATTCCCAGTAAACCCGAAGGCAGAGCTCCCGGAGCTGCTTAAATCATGGGGTGAGTTCAAGAAACAGCAGCTTGACTTTTCGAAGCTAGGCGAACACAATAAGAAGGCGGTAGAGATTCTTAATAAAGTAGGTTGGAAATAAGTGAAACACCCGAATATATGGATTCGTGAAATCCGGAGAAGAACAAACGGTTGGACCATTGCCGGATTTCTGGGGGCAGCAGTTATTCTGCTGCCCGTTTTTTTCATATTAATCTCCCTCGTCCAGACGCCAAATGAGAACTGGTCCCATATTAAACAATACGTCCTTAAGGATGCGGTCATTCAGTCTTTTTGGCTTGTACTGTATTCTGGGCTTGGTGCAGCCGTGCTTGGTGTCGGATTAGCGTGGCTTACAGCTGCGTACGATTTTCCGCTGGCCCGTTGGTTTAGGTGGGCGCTTGCACTGCCGCTAGCCATACCGCCATATATTGCGGCCTATACGTACAGCGCAATGCTGAGTTATACCGGAATTGTGCAAAAAACGTTACGCAACACATTCAACGTAAAACCAGATCCGCTCTGGTTTGATTTTATGTCGATGCGAGGAGCGGTGTTTGTCTTTACGATGTTTCTGTTCCCTTACGTGTACATGATCGCAAGGGCGTTCCTTGAGCGCGAGACGGGTGCATATGTAGAGAACGCGAGACTTCTGGGACGCGGACCATGGTCGATCTTCTGGCGCGTAGTTCTCCCGATCTCGCGGCCAGCAATCGTCGGGGGCGTTATTCTCGTTTGCTTCGAGGTGTTGAGCGATTACGGCGTTGTAAGCTATTTTGGGATCCAAACGCTCTCGACAGCTATATTCAAGACCTGGTTCGGTATGTATGATTTGGAATCGGCTAGCCAGTTGGCTGCTTGGATGATGCTTGGCGTTCTTGGGCTGTTTGTGCTCGAGCGCATGCTGCGCTCTCGACGACGGTACAGCTCAACGACAGGGAAGGTGCGTCCGCTCTTAAGAAGACGGCTGCGACGAGGCCAAGGAGCAGCGGCGTTTGCGTTGTGTGCTGTGGTTATGCTGCTTGCATTTGTTATCCCTGTTGTTCAACTGCTCGTCTGGGCTTCTTGGACGGCGGCTGACGTATGGACTGACGGGTTTTATAGATTTGCATGGAATACGGTTAGGGTCGCACTTTTTGCTACAGCACTGATCCTGGTTGCCTCCTCCGTAGTAGCAGTAGCGAGCCGTCAGCTGTCAGGCGGGCCCGGCTATTTGCTTGCAAAGGCGGTCACCGCTGGATATTCCATTCCAGGCGCTATTATTGCTATAGGCGTTTTGTCAGTTTTTGTACAGCTCGATCATTGGCTTGCGCCCGTCTATGTTTCGTTGGGAATCGGAGAAGGCGAAGCACCGCTTATACTGAGCCTGTCCGTTATAATGCTTGTCACGGCGTATGTCGTCCGTTTCATGGCAACTGGATTCAACGCCTTGGAGGCGGGCTACGAGCGTATAAGTCCGAAGTATAACGAATCATCGCGTATGCTCGGACGCGGGTTGGCGCAGACCTTTTGGCGTGTAGAGCTGCCGCTGCTTGGTGGAGCGATACTCAGCGGCACGGTGTTGACCTTCGTCGAAATCGTGAAGGAGCTGCCGCTTGCATTGCTTTTGCGCCCCTTTAATTTTGAGACATTGGCAACCAAGACTTATCAATATGCGAGTGACGAGAAAATATACGAAGCGTCGCTGCCTGCTCTGTGCATAATAGCAGTCAGCCTCGTTTCGGTGTATATACTGAATCGTATGGGAAAGAGGCTGGAGCAATGAACATTGTCGAAATAAGAGACGTGAGGTTCTCCTATCAAGGAGGGCGGTCTGCAGTGTTGGACGGTGTGTCGCTTGAGGTGAAACAAGGAGAGATTGTAGGCCTGCTCGGTCCGAGCGGCAGCGGCAAAAGTACGCTCCTGCGTCTAATTGCGGGGCTCGAGACGCCGTCGTCCGGACAGATTCTGGTAGGCGGTGCAGTTGTCGTCAATGACACTGTTTACATGCCTCCCGAGAAGCGTGGTATCGGAATGGTATTTCAGGATTATGCCCTATTCCCGCACCTGACGGTAGCGAGTAACGTAGAGTTCGGCCTGCACAAGCTCGCTCGTACCGAGCGTAAGCAGAGGGCGGCGGATATGCTTGAGCTGGTGCAGCTGCAGGACTACGGCTCGAGATATCCGCATGAACTGAGCGGTGGCCAACAGCAGCGCATAGCTTTAGCTAGAGCGTTGGCACCGAGGCCTTCCGTGCTGTTGATGGATGAGCCCTTCAGTAACCTTGACGCTGCACTGAAGTCGGGGCTCCGACTCGAGGTGCTCGATATTCTTCGCAAGGCAGAGATCACTTGTCTATTCGTCACACACGATCCGGACGATGTCGATGCCATTTGCGACCGCAGTGTGATGCTCGGCAGGATGCAGACGCAGATGCAAGCGCCTGTACTGACATGTGTTTGAAGTACTGCACAACAATCCCCGCACTCCAATCAGAGTACGGGGATTATTCTTGCTTACATGTGACTGCGTTTGAAATATTGCTTACTTATCAGCTCCTGGTATAAATCAGCACAGCATCTCTCAGGAAGACGGCTACGCCCGGCTGATCTTTGTCATAGTGAGCGGTGAATCTTTCGTCATCCACATACATCTGGGCGACACCTGCATGGGCTTCTTTGCTATAGCTGTCCCAATAGAAGCTGAGCCATTGACGATGAAGATCTGCCGTCTTCTGAGCCAGTTCACCGGCAGGGTCGCCTGTGGCGAATGCTTCTGCTAGCGTTGCATAAAGCTCCGCGGTCAATTGTTCAATCTCTGCAAATTGCTTCTCGGTCATGCCTTTAAGCTTCTTGTTCGCTTTGTCGATTTGGTCCGAGCCGTACTTGGCACGAATTTCTTCTCCGTACTTCATTTCATTATCATCAATTAATTTTTGCTTGAAGCCTTCGAATTTCTGTTTGTCACTCATGGGTAATGTCCCTTCCTTCTGGGCTAATGTCATGTCTACATTGGCAATTAGCGCATCTAATTGTTCTCGTTTCGCGAGGAGCTTCTCACGATGCTCCCTCAACGCTTGGTCAGCATCATAGGTCGGTGAGGTGATGATTTCCTTGATTTCATCCAAGGTCACTCCCAGCTCCCGATAAAAAAGGATTTGCTGCAACCGATCAACCTCTGATCTTCCGTAGATTCGATAGCCTGATGAATTGATCCTCGCCGGCTTGAGAATTCCAATTTCATCATAATATCGAAGCGTCCGGGTACTGATGCCTGCCAGGAGCCCCAGCTTTTGCACGGTATATTCCATGTTCGTTCCTCCTGACAAATTCATCGTACACCTTTACGTACCGTCAATGTCAATCCCGTTTTATTAAATGAATAGTGGAAACTTTTAGCCCCAAATGGCGTATTAAAAATGCTGCACATTCCGTGTCATTCAAGAGAGGAGTCTCGTCTAATATGCTACCAGATCAGGTCCAGAAGGTTATGGAAAGCTTATCCTGTTCATTAGAAAGTCGGTTGCCAAGCAAGATTGAATCCATCTACATTTATGGATCCATTGCCTTGGGTGACTATATAGTTGGCTCAAGTGATATCGATTTTATTGCCATTATCCGAACTGAATTGACCTCATCCGAAATACTGGCCATTGCAGAAGCTCATAACGAAGTAGAAATGAAGCTGCCGGAAACAGATATAATGGGATCCTACATACGCAGAGAAGATCTTGGAGAAGCAGTGAGACCCGGCCAACAGCTCATTACCTATTACAATAAACAATTACATACGAACGGTAAAGGAGCCGATCTCAATCCTATTACATGGTGGATTCTTCGTAATCATGGCATCCGCGCTTATGGAGCTACCATTTCTTTTACATATGAATCACCATTAGATTTTTTGTTAAGGTACGTAATCGCAAATATGAACTCTTATTGGGCCGGCTATGTAGAGCGACTCGAATTACAACTGCAGACTGCTGCAGCCTCTAATGCGGAGACATCCATTTCTACAGAGCAAGCGGATGAGGCTGTCGAATGGTGTGTGCTTGGTATGTTACGGCAATTGTATACGATCCGGGAACATGGTGTTACAAGTAAAATAGAAGCTGGTAAATACGGAATTCAGGTGCTCTCTGATCGATGGCATGGACTAATTAACGAAGCCATAACAATCAAACAACTCCAACCGCAACGATTCTATTATTCTCAGCAGCAACGTCTAAGTGATCTGGTGGAATTACTGCGATGGATTCATTCGGAGACTAATCAGGCTTATAAGGCTTATACTGAACTGAAGTGAATGAGGGACGGATTTCGAATAAATGCAGAATAACCTCTGAACAGAGATGTGGATCTCGTCCAGAGGTTATTTGTTTATTTTACCCAGTTCCCTTTGCGGAATAAAGGCTCCGACGTACCGTCCTCGAGCTCACCATCGATATCTAGCTCAGTAGAACCAATCATAAAGTCCACATGGGTAATACTAACATTTGCCCCTCGGGCAACCAATTCTTCCTTGGATAGCTTCGTACCACCCTCGATGTTGAAAGGGTAAGCACTGCCGATGGCGAAATGACAGGAAGCATTCTCGTCTATCCCTGTATTAAAGAAAATCCGATTCAGATTAGAAATCGGTGTATCATCGGCCACAAGCGCGACTTCGCCTAGGTAACGAGCGCCATCGTCCGTATCGAGCAGAGCTTTCAGGGCATCATACCCGACTTTGGCGGTGAAATCGGTAATCCTTCCGTCTTCGAAAGTTAACGTAAACTCATCAATCAAGGTGCCGTTATGATTAAGCGGCATTGTGCTCGATACCGTACCGCTAGTGCCAAGTCTACGCGGCATAGTGAACACTTCTTCAGTTGGCATATTGGGAACGAAGAACACTCCACTTTCGTTCAAGCTGCCGCCTCCAATCCATACATGCCCGTCAATTAATTCGACCGTAAGGTCCGTTCCCGGAGCTTTATAATGGAGCTTTTTGTAGCGTTTAGTGTTTAACTCTGATGAAAGGTTAGACAGCTTGTTACTATGCTCCTTCCAGGACATTACGGGATCCTCGCGATCGATCCGATTCATTCGGAACACCGTCTCCCACATGGCTTCGAGCCTTTGCTCCTCTGGAATATCAGTGAACACTTTATCAGCCCAGGCTTGGGTTGGGACATTAGCGAGGCACCAGCTTATCTTGTTCGTACGGACATATCCGAGGAATTTCTGCCTTGCCATGGCGGCGGTCTTTGATGCAGAGGATACTTTGGCTGGATCTATTCCTTTGAACAAGTCCGGATTCGACACCCTGATGTTCAACAGAGCTCCGCCAGCTTCTGCAAGCTGTTCCATCATTGTAGCGTTCCACTGCGGATAATAAGTGAATGATTCATCTGGACCGGACTCGAATCGCGCTAGTGTAACCGCCTCGTCATCCCATGCGACTTGCACGTATTTGGCACCTGCTTGATAAGCTTTGCGCACAATGATACGGGCAAACTCCGCCGCCTCCAATGGGGATTCCAAGTATAAGATCTGTCCAGGCTGCAGATTGACTCCCACTTTAATAAGGAGATCTGCGTATTTATGTAATTGCTGCTCAAAAGTAGTTAATCCACTCATTTGTTCCTCCCTTTTCCGATGGGATATACGCCCATCAGGAATCTAATTTCTGGGGTACTCCACTTTCATAATATCCATAAAAGGTACTTTTGTAATCTCGCCATTTTGCCGAATATGCACTTTGCCTGTTCGTGAGTCCATCGCATCAATCTGGCCGCGCACCGGTTCATTCCATCCCCAAACGGTAAGCACAATTTCGGAATCTTCCTGCTTCGCTTCGCTTAATTGGTTGCCGATCTCCTCGAGTACGAATTCATCCCGCGTTGGTCGTTTCGCTACTTTTGCCTTTGCCATGCTGCTTCCTCCTTAAACTTGTCCATCTTCTTGGTCCAATAATAAATCCTATTTTACCATAGTATTTGACTTGGCGTATGGCATCGATTTTGAAGTGAATATTACTACGATCCTTGAAAAGTGTTTTATTAGTTGAATACAAGTGCACTAGACTTTATGATTTACTTAACGGTGATTTCGGACAAATCAAAGCATCTAATGACAGGAATGAATCCACTGCTTTCGTTACACTGAAGGTGAAAGGAGGAGATTAAGCTGGAGACGTTGAGATTACTTCGACAAGCCATCGAGTACATCGAGGATCATCTTGAGGCAGAACCGAATATGGATGAGATTGCTAAGGCTGCTTTGTCATCCCGTTATCATTTTCAACGAATGTTCCATGCCCTTACTGGTTACACCGTATATGAATACATTAGGAACCGTCGTCTGACGCTTGCCGCAGAACAATTAGCAGGCACGGACAGCAAGGTCATTGATGTGGCGCTCAAGTATGGATACGAAAGTCCCGAAGCGTTCACAAAATCTTTTCAGAGATTACATGGAGTGACACCGTCTGCTGCCAAAAAGTCGGATGTGAGGCTCAAGGCGTTTGCCCGAATCTCTTTTCAAATTCAGATCAAGGGAGAATGCGAGATGAACTATCGGATCGTAGAAGAAGGCGCTTATACAGTAGTAGGCAAGGATTTCATGATACAGACTGATCCCTACAAAGAAATCCCTGAGTTTGTCGAGACTATATGGAAAGACGGCACACATGACCGTATTAATGAGGCCGCCAGCAGGCCGAAGGGCAGTTTGTTGTTTGGCTACTACCACGACTTTAATGAGTTCGGCTCCAACCGGTATTTAATGGGATGTGAAGTTCCCGAAGGACATAACTTCTCCCCAGAACTTACTACATTGCGAGTGCCAGCCCAAACCTATGCTGTGTTTGAGGGACGGGAGGCGATGGCGGAGGATGTGGAGATTGGGTTAGAAATCCAGAATGTTTGGCGGCGTATTTATTCGGAGTGGTTCCCATCCGTACATTTTGAACAGGTTGAAGGTCCAAGCATAGAGAAATACTTCTGGGTGGACGATCAGCAGAAGGAATCAATTTGTGAGGTATGGATTCCTATACAAAGGAAGAGCTAGAGTAATATAATAAGTACTTTGAGCAACAAGCAGGCTGCAACATAAGCGGTCTGTTTTTTACTTGCTGAGGAGGGAAAAAGGAGTTACTGTTAGAATACTAGATCAAACTAGAGTGTGGAGGATTAACTTACAATGGGAAATATGGACGAAACTTACAAAAGATTAGTGTTAGATATTTTGGAGAATGGACATTGGGATAAAGATCAACAAGTAAGAACGGTATGGGGAGATGGTACGCCCGCCTATACCAAAAGCTTAATTAGCAAGCAAATGGTATTTGACAACACAGAAGTCCCTATTCTGACAACCAAATGGGTGCCTTGGAAAACGGCTATTCATGAGATGTTATGGTTTTACGTGAAACGGACAAGCGACTGTTCCTACCTCGATGACCACAACGTGAAGATCTGGAAAGAGTGGACCAACTCGAATAATAATATCGGCAAAGCTTACGGGTACCAGTTAGGGAAGCCTATCATGGTAAAGGGGAAGATTACGAATCAAGTTCAACAGCTGATAGAGGGGCTCAAGCAAAATCCTGCTTCCAGAAGACATGTCATCTCACTGTGGAACATAGATGACCTCGATCAGATGGAGTTATACCCTTGTGTATGGAATAATCAATGGTTGGTTAAACAAGGGAAGCTGCATTTAATTGTAAATGCAAGATCGAACGACATCGCTCTGGGCAACCCATTTAATATTTTTCAATACTATATATTACAGAGAATGGTTGTACAGGTTACGGGTTATGAGTTAGGGACGTTAACGTATAATATGAATGACGCTCACATTTACGAACGACATGTTGAACCCTTGCAAGAACAAATCATACGGACACCCTATCCGGCTCCGCAGATCTGGATCAATCCTGACATACGCAACTTCGATGATTTCACGATTGAAGATTTCAAGCTTATCGATTACAAGTATCACCCATCAGTGAAGATGGAGATTGCAATCTAAGAAGAAGCGAATAGGGTGAAGTGTAGTAATTAATTGTGGCGAATAGAAAGTTAGATTGTACGTGTTTGTGTGTGGTATGCCCTATTTGATTTTGTCTAATAATAGAATGGGGTGATAAGCGATGAATAATTTTCCGAAACTTTTGATTTTTGCAGGCATTATCCTTATTGTTGTTGGATTGATCTGGATGGTTGGCGGTCGATTCTTCAACCTGGGGAGATTGCCTGGAGATGTAGTAGTGGACAAAGGCAGCTTTAAGTTCTACTTTCCAATCGTCACTTGTATCGTGCTCAGTGTCGTACTGTCGTTAATCTTTTACGTGATTCGTTTGTTCACCAAGTAATACAAGGTTACAAGAAAATGTAAACGTCTTTGTTCAAATTAACATCACTGACCGTAGTTGTCAGTGATGTTTGTTTATTATACGAGTATAACTTGATGACGAGGAGCGATATTAATATGAAACAAACAGTACTTATTGTATTAACAGACGGGTTTGCGGATTGGGAAGCCAGTTATGTAAGCGCAGAGTTGAACAAATCCACCACCAACTATCAAGTCAAGACCATAGCCATTGATCATGAACCAAAGGTTTCAATGGGCGGATTGCGCGTACTTCCGGACTATGTGCTTGATGAAATGGAGGATATCTCTGATGTAGCCATGTTAATCGTCCCAGGTGGAACGGGCTGGAGAAGTGAGAAGAATCAGAAGATCCAAACCCTTGTAGATTACTATTTCAAACAGGAAATACCGGTTGCGGCCATATGTGATGCCACTACTTTTCTTGGCAACCATGGATTCCTCGACAACAACAAGCATACGGGCAATACGTTGGAATACCTGAAACAAGGTGCTCCCAACTACAAAGGAGATCGCCACTATGTAGATGCCCAGTCGATCAGCGAAGGAAACTTGATTACGGCTAACGGGAGCGGGGCAGTTGAGTTTACCAAGCATATTCTGGAGAAGCTTGGCGTCCTTGAAGGGGAGCAACTCGAAGAATGGTACCATATCTTCAAGAAAGGCTACTTCCCAGCATAAGTCTGAACTAGTTGCATCTAACTTCTCAATTCGGTCGATAAGGAATTATTGCAGTTGACCGTGTAGAGTAACGGAGATGAAGGAAGGTAGATCAATGAATAATAAGACGGCTGATCAAGGAGCGTGACTTCTTGTTCGGCCGTCTTTTGGGATTATATGATAGCCCGGCTAAGTGGATTAGCCCCGAGCAACCGATACCTTATACTCTCTCAGCCACACATTCATCATAGAGAGATAGGCAAGCAGCTGAGGTCCTGACATCAGTTGGCCGAACCAGGGCAGGTTCATTTGTGAGGCGTCAGATTCAGCAAGCTTGCGAACCCGCTTCACATCGATGAATTCGAGAATAGGAGAGGATGGTTCGTTCAATATATCCAACAGGTTGCTTTGCAAAGCTAGCAAATAATTCGGGTTGTGCGTCTTAGGGTAAGGGCTCTTCTTGCGGGTTAACACATCCTCTGGCAAAATGCCCTTCAAAGCCTTACGCAGTATGCCTTTCTCGCGGTCGCCGGAAGTCTTGATTTCCCAGGGAATATTCCAGACGTAATCGATCAGACGATGGTCGCAAAATGGCACACGGACCTCAAGACCGACCGCCATACTCATGCGGTCTTTGCGATCGAGCAAGGTCGGCATGAAGCGTGTGATGTTCAAGTAAGACATCTCGCGCATGCGGCGAGCATGACCCGTCTCGCCTGCGAGACGAGGCACTTCAGCAAGCGCTTCCTGATAGCGATTGTCGAGAGTAGCCTGCGGCTGCAGCCAGTCGATCAACTCCGGCGACATTATGCTAAGCCGCGTATCGGCGGAGAGCGACCACGGGAACGTGTTCGCGTTCAGCGACTCCTCGCGGTGGAACCAGGGGTAGCCACCGAAGATCTCGTCAGCGGCTTCACCGGAGATCGCAACCGTGGCTCCTTTCTTGATCTCGCGACAGAACAAATATAGTGAGCCGTCGATGTCGGCCATGCCTGGCATATCACGGGCATACACGGTCTCTTTGAGAGAATCGACCAGCTCGGGAGTATCGAACTCTACATTATGCTGCACCGTTCCTAGATGGTCCACCATCCGTTGTATCCATGGCGCGTCGCTATTCGGGGTGAACACGCTGGATTTGAAATGCTTGTCGTTGTCGACATAGTCAACCGAATAAGTATGAATCGCTCCTTGACCGTTCCGATTGTACGATTCAACGGCGATGGCGGTCAAAGCGCTCGAATCGAGGCCGCCTGAGAGCAAAGTACAAACCGGCACGTCGGAAGCCAATTGGCGTTCCACCGTATCGATCAGCAGCTCTCGCACTCGAGCTGCCGTGGCCTCGATATCGTCCTCATGAGGACGGCTCTCGAGCTGCCAATACGTCTTGACGCTAATGCCATTCGCGTCTACAACCATGCAATGTCCGGGCTTCAGCTCGGACATACCGCGATAGATCCCGCTGCCCGGAGTCCGCGCCGGACCGATGATGAACAGCTCTGCCAGCCCTTCTCGATCAATCTCAGGCTGGAAGCTGGGGTGCGCGAGAATCGCTTTCGGCTCAGACCCGAACAGGAACGATCCATGCGAATAAGAATAAAAAAACGGCTTTACGCCGACGCGATCCCGTGCCACGAACAAATTCTGCTCTTCCTCGCTCCAGACGGCAAAAGCGAATATCCCGTTCAACCGATCTACGCAGGAGCGTCCCCACTCTATGAACGAGACCAACAAGACCTCCGTGTCGCAAGTCGTGGTGAACCGATGCCCGCGTTGCTCGAGCTCCCGCTTCAGCTCGGGTGCATTATATAACTCTCCGTTATAAACGATTGTGTACCCGTAATCCCCTCGGCGGCGAGTCATGGGCTGAGCCCCATTCTCAGGATCCATGACGCTAAGTCTGCGATGTCCCAGTGCGCAGTGCGCCGAAAGCCAATTACCGGAAGCGTCTGGTCCGCGGAGCGCCATCGTTTCCGTCATATTAATCAGAATGGAGGGATACTGAGTTAAGTCTTTTCGATAATCGACCCATCCCGTAATTCCACACATTTCAATCACCCTCTCGCCTACAAAGTATGTTCATGTCAAGAAAGCTGACGGCAGGCAGCAATACTATACACTATGCGCTTAGCCTGTCTGACATGTCTGTCCGGCTGGGTGTTTCCAATTGTGGTTTTTACTTCTGGCCTAATTCGTTCGAGCTGTCAATTGAAAGCCATAATCGAACAGCTTGATTGTTTCGGTGAACCGTGAATCCGCTGTCTCTGCACCCATGACAACGGTTATGAGACGTTTCCCATCACGTTCCGTCGTTCCTGTAAAGCAATACCCAGCGGCGTCCGTGAAGCCCGTTTTGAAGCCGTCATTTCCTTTATAGGCATAAGACTGACCAGGCAAAAGTTCATTCGTAGTGGCCAACTTAACATTAGAACCGGCTAAACTTATATGGGTTTGTTTGGTTGTTTTGAGTATCTCTGGATATGTGGTAATGAGGGTATTGGCAAGCAGAGCAACATCCTTAGAGGTCAACTTGGTTTCGGATTTCACATTCTTTGGGGCATAGGGTCCAAGATCGGACAAGGATAATCCTGTTGCATTTGCGAAATAAGCTGTACTGGAGAGCCCGATCTGTTTCGCTTTGCGATTCATTTGTTCAGTGAACGCCTTCTCATTTCCTGCCAAATGCTCCGCAACAGCGACTGCAGCATCATTAGCGGAGTGAACGGCAATAGCTTGGAACATTTGTCGCAGAGTCAGTGACTCTCCTTGCTTCAAGCCAATCTGAGATCCTGTCACCTCGGCAGCGTAACGGCTCACTTTGACTTGATCCTCCCATTTGTGTTTTCCTTTCTTGACTTCATCAAGGACCAATAGCTCTGTCATCATCTTAGACATGCTTGCAGGGGGAAGCGCCTCGTCCGCATTCAGGTCGTACAAGATCCGTCCAGTACCGGCTTCCATGATAAGCGCAGCGCGTGCTTGCAGCTGAAGCGGTGTTTGAGGTTGCATGGATGCCCAAGCTGATAAAATTTCTTCTCGATTTATATAGAATAGGCTGCCTAACCCTAAGATTAGGAAAAATATTAATTTGCGTTTCATAGTTACTCTCCTTCACTGAGCATCTTAGTAGATTGATAATACTCAGTATAGAGACCATAGTTTAAGCAAAGTATAACCATATCTAAAGTTTTTCTTAACAACTGGAAAGCTTATTACTTAGATGGTGGAAGAGGCAGGCGTACAATAAAGCTCGTGCGGCTTTGATCGCTCTCTGCGTGAATCGTTCCTCCATGCCGCTCCACTATGCTTTTGGAGATGGCCAAGCCAAGACCGGAGCCGCCCGAATGTTCGTTTCTAGAGCGGTCAACCCGATAGAATCGTTCGAATATATGAGGGAGATCAATAGCTGGAATTGTTGAGCCGTAATTAATGACTTCAATAACAGCCCAAGTCCCGTCCCTCCGGACGATGGTATCCAGCTTATGTCCTTCCTGTCCGTAGACCATAGCATTGCTGAACAAATTATCGAATACACGGAACAGCTTGTCTGCATCGCCTGAAATGGTTAGATCGGTTTCAGTTGTGATCAGATTGCCCTCCATCCCGACCTTGCGAAGCGGCAACCTGTAATGCATCAGCATCTGAGACATGATTTCTACTGTATTGATCGGTTTCGCAAGCAGTGGAATGGCATCATGGCGCAATCTTGTAAATTCGAACAAGTCTTGAATCAGGACATGCAGACGCTGGGACTTCGTATAGGCGATCTGAACGTAATGCCTCAGCTCCACTTCGTCGCGATAACGGTCTTCATCAACCAAGGCTAAGTAACCGAGTATTGAAGTCAGAGGAGTTCTAAGATCGTGAGAAACGTTAGTCACTAGTTCATTTTTGCTTTGCTCAGCCTGGCGTTCATCTTCAATCGATTGTTTCAATTGATCAATGATTCGATTCAAATCAGAAGCCAGCTCACCCACTTCATTACGAGCGGTTATTTGCACCTTCACATCCAGATTCCCTTCGGCTATATGTTGAACCGTGTGACCGAGTTTGGCAAAGGATTGGAATCTGCGCCAATTCAACGTGATCATCAGGATGATAAAATAAGTACCGCATAATCCGGCAAAAGGAACGGTATCTCCGAATGCGAGCACAAAATTTCTTAAAAAATCGCGTAAAACAGGGATTTCTCTGGAAACGGTATCCATTGTATACATAGTTACAAGCGCCGCTGGAAACATGAGGAGAGCACTTATAACAATTTGACTGACTAAACGGAACACCATCCGGCTCATCAAGTTAGCTCTCAATTTTGTAGCCGACCCCCCATACTGTCGCAATCAGTTTCTCCCCAAGCTCTTGCTCCAGCTTGTCGCGCAAATTGCTGATATGCACCATGACTGTATTGTTCGCGTCAAAATATTTTTCTTTCCACACCTGCCTGAAAATATCCTCCGCACTGAATACCCTGCCCGGATGAAGGGCAAGCAAATGAAGAATGCCGAATTCTTTGGAGGTTAATGCCAGAGGACGTCCATCCACCTCAGCGGTATGTTTGTTCTTGTTGATCTCAAGAGCTCCTAATCGGATCACATCGCTCTCTTCCATGATTTCTTTTTGACCAGGTTTATCACTATAGACACGGCGAAGCAAGGACTTCACCCGTAATGTAAGCTCGAGAGGATTGAAGGGCTTGACTACATAATCATCTGCGCCTGTCATAAGTCCTGTGATTCGATCCATATCCTCAGCCTTTGCGCTTACCATCAGAATAGGGACGCTTTGGTGCTTGCGAATGCTGCGGCACACTTCCAACCCGTCGATCTCAGGCATCATCACATCTAATACGACCAGGTGAAAGAGCTCGGCGGTGAACAACTCTAACGCCTCCCATCCATTGGCAGCAAGCTTTGTAACATAACCTTCATTCTTCAAATAAATGTTTATAAGTTCAGCAATTTCCCGGTCATCGTCCACAATAAGTATGTTATAGATCATATAAGGGAGTTAGCTCCTTTCGATGATTCGCAGCTCGTTTCTACTATAGAACATATTGAAGTGTCTGTAATCATTCTGAGAGTGAACTTAAGAATTATTATGAGTTTCTTAAGGTTTTATTAAAAATCTGGTTTCTGTTATAGTATGGGTGAAATAGAATAAGTCCAACCCCGCAGGAGGAAGCTTAACATGATTAAACAAATAGCAACTGTAGCCGTGTATGTAGAGGATCAACGCAAAGCCTTAGAGTTCTGGACAGAGCAAGCAGGATTCGAGCTCCGCTTAGACCAGCCAATGGGACCTTCAGCGAGTTGGATTGAAGTTGCCCCGAAGGGAGCGGAATCTTGTCTTGTCATATATCCCAAATCTATGATGACGAATTGGGCGGAAATGAAGCCATCCGTTGTGTTTGTATGCGAGGATATCGAAGGGACCTACGAGACGATGAAGAAGAATGGGGTCCAGTTTAAAGGCGAGCTGCAAAAAATGCAATGGGGCACATTCGCCACATTCCTCGACTTGGATGGCAACGAGTTTCTATTGAAAGGTTAGTTCTATAGAGTCAAGAAATATAGGAATACAAAAACACCTGATCGGTAAACCGGTCAGGTGCTTGTCATATTATCGTTCTTACGACCCAGAAGAGATTCGAACTCCCGACCGACGGCTTAGAAGGCCGTTGCTCTATCCAGCTGAGCTACTGGGTCAAATATAAGATTCTTGGAGCGGGTGAAGGGAATCGAACCCTCGCCTCAAGCTTGGGAAGCTGGCGTTCTGCCACTGAACTACACCCGCATGTATGTAAAGCAAGAAAAATTATAGCATGGCAGCAAGCTTTAAATCAATCTAGATAATAGTAAGTTCGAAGTAATATTGTCGCATCGACGTTTTTTCTTTTTGCCGGCGGTTCATGATATAATGCGGGAGAACTGAACTTGCTTCTTAAGCTGGTCTGATGCTACGGGATGGAATTGCCAGCGATTTAGCCGGTAAATTTGGAGGGGGGATTTCCCCAATGACAGACCGAACGAAAGATAACCTGGTTTTATTTCCGAAAACATTGGATTACTATCAGATACAATTAACGAAGATGTTGGAATCGGAACGTTATG
>FWWL01001754.1_pt1 | contig 36267 bp, 34 predicted proteins | sample 2228331 | NCBI WGS metagenome assembly FWWL01 (sample SAMEA103939775, study PRJEB20133) | metagenome
TCGTTCTTGAACTCGTAGACTTTGAGCGTGAGCTTGTCCGACAGGGCTGTCACTTCCTTGAGCAGCTCGTGGGTGATCTGACAGGGCTCGCACTCGAACTCTTGGGTGAAGTAGTGAATGACCACGGGGTTGGTCAACTGTTGCAAGACGGTGCGCACGTGCTGCTTGTTCTGTTCGGTGAGCAACGGCATAGCTGTTCAGCCTCCTTTAGGGCAATTGTATCAAGCCATTGTGCATCTTCCAGAGATAGTATTTTTCGAAGGCGACCTTGGCCCAGTGGGCTTGGGGGCCGGGGATGAGCAGCTCGAACTTTCTGGGTGGAAGCATTCTGTCTGAGAGGATCAAGACGCCCATGTTGCCTGCGTCCATCACGCAGAGTGCGGGGATCTGACCGAACTCCTTTTCGACATGGGGGGACTCGCCCTTGATTTGCGCGGCGATATTCTGCGCGGCGACCTTGGCCATCGTCTCGGCGGGGTAGCCCGTCTTAGGCACGCCAACGGAGAGAGGGGTCTGCCAGGGCACAGTCACGGCGACGGCAACCCCAGCCGCGTAGATGTCTGAGAAGTTTTGGTGTTGATAAGTGGGCTTTACGGGGATGAAGCCCTTCTCATTGCCTACTCCCGGTGAGTTGCGGATCGCTTCTACTCCTAAGAAGGGCGGGATGATCATAGCGAACTTGAAGGGCAAGATTTGGCCGTCGAGCAGGTGGACTTCGTTAGGGAGGATCTCTTTGACTCCGACGTTGGTGAGCCAGCGGATGTTCAGTCTCTTCAAGAAGAACTCGAGCATCTGCTGGCCGCCCTTGAGCCCGCCGATGCCAAAGTGCCCGCAGAAGGGCTCAGCAGTGATGAAGGTGATGGGAACCCTTCTGGTCAAGCGGGCTTTGCGCAGCGCATAGGCGAAGTTAAAGAGAAACTCATAAGCTGCGCCGAAGCAGCTGGCCCCCTGGGTGGCGCCGATGACCACCGGTCCGGGGTCGTCTACAAGCTTCTTCCAGCCCTGGTGCGCGTGCAGGGCGTGCTCAAGGGTGCAGATCGAGTAAGTGTGTCCCGTGGGGCCCAAGCCGGGGATGAACTCATAGTGGGGATAGGGTCCTGTAGCGATCAAGAGATAATCATAAAAGTAGCTGCCGGACGTGGTGAAGACGGCCTTGGTTTGAGGGTCGATGCGTGTGGCCGGAGCGTGGACAAAGTGCACTTTGGCGCGCTCTAGCACCGGCGCTAGAGGAAAGCTGATGTCTTCAGCCTTGCGCCAGCCGAAGGGCACCCAGATGAGCGACGGAATGAAGACAAATTTGTCGTCTTTGGAGATGAGCGTGATCTCGACAGCATCTCCTAAGAGATGGCGCAGCTCTAGGGCGCCTGTGAGGCCCGCAAAGTTTCCCCCAATAATAACTACTTTAGCCATCAGCGAGCACCGCCTTCTTTCGGAGCCGTGCTGATCTTGCAGACCCAATAGCACGGACAGAAGCCAATCAACGCCGTCAACACTAAGATGCCTCCAGCGATCACGCTGATAATCCCGTACCAGCTCCCTTGCCAACCCTCCCACACCCATCCGCCTAGGACCACCAACGCGAGGCCCACAAGAGCCCGCAGAACGCGATCCCAGTTGGCTAAGTTCTTCGCCATCGTGTGCACCTCCTTCTAAGAATATTTGGTCAAGATCTTCGTGAGCGCTACCAACTTCTGTTGCGCGGCCAGATCGAGTGTCCTTCCAGCAACGCAGTTGCGCTCGATGGTGCGCGCGACCAGCTCGGCAAATGCTTTGCCCAACGCTTCGCGAGCCGCGGCCAGCTGCTGCGCGACCAACTCACAGCTCTCTTCACGCTCGATCATCTGGCGGATCGCGTGGATCTGCCCCTCAATACGAGACAATCTCAGTGCTAGCTCTCTCTTATCTTCTGGGCTGACTAATTTCAGCTCGGTCTTGACAGTCATAAGCCTGTCCCCTCTTAACTTTTCTCATTGCTTAGGCTGTTATGCCTACATATGCACAAACTGCCCCACCAACAACGCCATTCCTAGTCCCACCAGCCCGGCCAACGCTGCGCCGACCAAGCCCACCACAAAGGGTTTTAAGCCAACCCCGCGAAAGACCTTCAGGCTCGTGCCCAACCCCACCGCCGCCATCGCCATGCCTAACAGATAGCGCGATCCCCACAGATCCCCAATCTGCACTGTGAACGCCTTCCATGCGGCGCTCTCGGGAAATGTCAGATCGCCCACGGAGCGCACTATGGCCATGGCGATGAAGCCCAGCACGAACCCAGGCAAGAGCTTTCTCACGTTTACTGCATAGCTCCCGCGGCTTGCCGCTTGACGACGCAGATAGAGCAGGGCCAGAGACGGCACAACAAGCGCCAAGAAGAGATTGCGCGTGAGCTTAGTGACGGTCGCTGTCTTGAGCACCACTTCATCGTGGAAGACTTCTTTGTAGGTCAAAGCTGCGCCGACGACTTGAGAGGTCTCATGCACTGCTGTGCCCAAGAAGAGCCCGATCTGCTCTGAAGTATGCAAGACTAGCGGCTCCAGATAGGGATAGAGAAACATCCCCAGCAGCCCAAAGAGCGTCACGTTGGCTATCGCATAGGTCACCTCTCGCTCTTCGGCCTTGATGGCCGGAGCGACAGAGACAATGGCCGTGACGCCACAGATGCTCGTACCTGCGGCGATCAGCGTCCCCAAGCGCTCCGGGAGCTTTAACAGCTTGTTAAACCAACTGACCAAGACCAAGCCCGCGATGATCACCATGATCACAACGGGGATGCCCCACGCCCCCAGCTTAAGCACATCCAAGAGACTGAGCTTGATCCCCACCAAGATAATCCCCAAGCGCAGGAGCTTGGTCATGCTGAACTCGATGCCCGCCTTGAAGAGTGTGGGCAGCTTGAAGAGATTCGCTCCCACAATCCCAAGGAGGATCGCAACCAAGACAACCGACAGCGGACTGGCCTTCCCTGTGGGATCGATCCCTTGCACCAAGAGAATCTGCGAGCCTAGGAAGTCAGCCACCGGCATCGCCATCAACATAACTCCAACGGCTAGCGCCACCCCCGGCAGAAGCTTGATGAAGTCATAGAGCCGTTCGACGCCAAAAGCACCTGTGAGCAACTGATACGCGCACGCTCTCATAGAGAGATCACCCTTAAATGAAGAGTGTGGCACGAGATTTGAGCGCATCAGCGAGAAAGCTCGCCACCCCGCCACACTCCAGACCTCCAATCAGCTCATCTTCTGTAATGCCCATGACATCGCGAGACATCTCACACGCGACCATTCTCACCCCCAGATCGCGCGCCATCTGCATCAAGTCTTCTAATGAACTGACGTTCTTCTTACGCATCATCGTGCGCAGCATCTTGGCCCCAACTCCAAAGAAGTTCATCTTCGATACAGGCAGAGCCCGCGAGCTTGAAGGCGACATGAGCGCCATGAGCTTCTCCATTAGCTTCTTGCCCGAGAGCACCCGCTTCTTTCTGAGGGCGTTCAGCCCCCAGAACGTGAAGAAGAGCGAGACGTTCTGCCCCAAGGCCGCGGCGCCCGTGGCAATGACGAAGGCCGCGAGCACGCGATCCAAGTCCCCGGAAAAGATGACAATCGACACGCGGTCTTCAGGGACTCTGCTCTGCAGTTCCGCGACCTTGGCTTCCAGCGTTGCTAAGCGATCTTCTACTCGCATGCCATTCTCGTTCACGGTCTGCATTGGGAGCTTTTGGTTCATACGAACCTCCATTCTTCTTAAGCGATGCGCTTGATGTAGTGCACGTAGATCTCTGTGTCGCCTTCTTTCTCGGTCTCCTGGGCAAGCAGCTGAATAGTTTTCGCCGTTTGCGCCCAGCCCTGAAAGTCCTTGACCGAGCCGCGGTCGGTGCTCAGGACCTTGAGCACGTGACCGACTTGGAGCTGATGGATCTCTTGGCGGGCCTTGACGATGGGCATAGGGCACGCCAATCCGCGGGCGTCGAGAATTTTTTCGAAATTCATCGCTGATCCCTCCTTCACTGGTGATACGCTTGCGCCAAGGCGCAGATGTTCTTGCCCAGCTCCAGCTCCGATGCCTTCTCTTCGTCCGGGGTTACCAATCCTGCGTTCACTCTTTTGATCTCGATATACTGCTGCGGGAAGGTGGGCAAGCTGCTCAGCATGTACGCGACAAAGGCCTTCTCACCCTGTTGGAGCATCTGCAGCCCTTCGTTGTAGCGCTTGAGCTCGCCTAGCGTCGCCGCAAAGAGCCCCTCAGCGTTGGCCTCTTTCATCTGGCTGAAATGCCCTGGGAGAACGACGGTGCTGTCGGGCAACTGTAAGAGTCTCACCAAAGAACGATAGTGCAGGGGAGCCCATGTCTCTCCCCGGCCTCCTAGATCAGGCCGCGCCACGGATTCGATGAAGATGCTATCCCCGGTGAATAGATATCTGTTATTGACCAGATAGGCGATATTGCCCAAAGTGTGCCCGGGGATGTGCAGCACTCTGATAGTCGCTTCCCCAACGGCGAACTCTTGTCCATCGCGCAGGAACTCAAATTCAAGCCGAGCCGGTAAGACATCCAAGGGATGGATTGCGTCGTAGGGATGGAGATAGTACGCTGTGCCAATCGTATCAGCTAGGACGTGCCCGCCGCTGATGTGATCGGCGTGGCCGTGGGTGTCGAAGACGTATCTGATGGAGAGATTCTTCTCGCGGGCGAGATCGAGATAGTGCTCGATATGGCGCAGCGGGTCGATGACCGCGGCTTGGCCTTGCGAAGCGATCACATAGCTTAGGCAACCGCGCGCCGGTCGACTGACCTGGTAGATGCTGAGCTCTTTAGATTCGACTATGGGCTTCACCTGATAAAAATTCCCCCACGCCAGGATGCCACCGGCGAGGTTGATCGCCTGGTAGCCCAGCTGCCGTAGCCCTTCGGCAACCAGCGCTGACGTCCCGCCCTTGGCACAGACGACTAGAATCGTCCCTGTCTGGGGCAGCTGGCCTTGCAGCTCTTGCTGAGCGTAGGCGATCACTGACTCGATAATATCTTCTTTCCCGCCCTTCTCTAAGATCTCAAAGTACGGGACGTTGAGCGTGGGTAGGTGGGAATGCCCTTCGATCTTCCACGCGGCGAACTCCTCGCGATTGCGCACATCTAAGACAAAAAACGGCTCATCGCGGTCCAAGCGCTCTTTGAGTTGGTGTACCGTCCATTCGGTCTGTCCTAGAGTTTTGCCTGTAGTCATCTGTGATCTCTCCTTTCTTCTTTATACCCTAGGGGGTATTTCGCCGCCATTATACCATACCCCCTATGGTATGTCAAGGGCGAACAGGAGATTGACTGGACTTTGCGATTTTGGTAACGTATAGCGGGAGAGCTCTAGTCGTGTCGTACTTGTGGGGTGTACATCAGTACAGTGTCGTTGTTTTTTTAGCTTGTCTTGTGTTTATTGCGCTAACGAATCTGTGGATGCTGCGAAAGCGCCTGGGGTCGCACTCAGCGTTTCGAAATGGCCCACGAGTCTCGGTCTTGCTGCCAGCCCGCAACGAAAGAGATAATATCGAAGCCTGTGTGGCATCACTCTTGGCTCAAGAGTACTCTGATTTTGAAGTGCTGGTGCTTGACGATCAATCTGAGGATGGAACAGCAAAAATCCTGCGCGAGCGGTTTGCGGGGCATCCTCGGCTGACCGTGCTGCACGGGGCAGCTCCGCCGCCAGGGTGGGTGGGGAAGAGCTGGGCCTGTCACCAGTTAGCGTGTCACGCTTCTGGAGAACTCCTGCTCTTCACTGATGCCGATACGCGTCACCACCCGAGAGCGTTAGCCCATGCTGTCGGAGCACTGACGGAGAATAACTTGGATTTTCTCAGTGTGTTCGTCAAAGAAGAAGTCGGCTCGTGGAGTGAGCGTCTTATCATTCCGATGATCCCGTGGAGCATTCTCTCTTTTTTGCCCTTGGCCTTAGCGTATTATACGCCGTGGGCAGCTTTCTCTGCGGCGAATGGGCAGTTCTTACTCTTTCGACGCAGTGCGTATGAGTTTATTGGAGGCCATGAGGCCGTGCGCCACAGCGCTGTGGAAGACTTGGCGCTCGCTCGCCGCGTCAAACAATGTGGGCTACGCTGGAGGCTGCTCGACGGCAGCGATCTTGTTCGATGCCGAATGTATCAGAACTATGATCAGCTCTACGAGGGGCTGACAAAGAATCTCTTTTCAGCTTTTGATTATCGCATCGGATGGTTTATCTTAGTATGGCTGTGGATTGGGGTCTTCACGCTTGAGCCTCTATTCGTTCTTGCGGGCCATCTGATGGGGATGGGCTGGGGGGACATTCGGCCAGCCCTATGGGCGGTGATACTCTCATTGGGACTGTGGGGGATAGCGTATAGACGGTTCGGGTACCCTCTCCGCTGGGCGCTCTTCTATCCCATCAGTGTGGCGCTTACCCTATGGCTGGCGTGGGGGTCGTTGAGGCGGACTCTTCGCGGCCGAGCGATCTGGAAGGCTCGTGCGCTCCCTCGAGTGCGCTGGCGGTGGTGGTGATATGGACGTCTTCTTGTGGGCCGTAGGAGGGTTTCTCTCAGGCTCGTTGATGTTTTCGTATTGGCTTGGGCTAGTAGTGCTCAGGAAAGATATTCGTGCGATAGGGGACGGTAACCCTGGGGCGAGCAATCTCTGTCGTGCTGGAGGGAGGGCATTAGGGATTTTCGGGTTGCTATTGGATTATGCCAAGGGTGTGGCGCCGGTTCTAGTCTCGCGTTCTGTAGGGGGAATAGAGGGGATCGTGTTGATCCCTGTGGCGGTAGCTCCGGTGTTGGGGCATGCGTTTTCGCCGTGGCTGCGCGGGCGCGGTGGCAAAGCTGTTGCTGTGACGTTTGGTGTCTGGACGGGGGTGAGTCTTTGGGAGGGCCCTGTGGTGCTTGGGGCATTGCTGGCGGCATGGTACGCGCTGAGCGCCCGCGACGGCTGGACGGTCTTCGTCTCAATGCTGTGCTTTGTGCTCTATCTATGGGCGCGAAACGTTGAAGGTTGGTTAGGGATTGGGCTTGGCTGTTGGGCTATTGTGACAGTGAAGCACTTCAGCGAGCTGCGTCAGGGGTGGATGTGGCGCCCCTGGGTACGACGTTTGTATAATAAAAGCTAAGGAGGGTCGAGTTGATATGCGGAAAATCTTTACTATGTTGGGAGCTCTTGTCTCTGTTTCTCTGGGCGTTGTAGCAACTTTTCAGAGTTCTGAGCTCTCTGGGGTGTGGGCGCAGCTTATCGTCAGCTCGCAGCTCAGTGACGTGCCTTTTGTCGGGCGCGTGCGCCAGCAGACGATCTCCATTCAACGTGTTACTATCAAACAGAACGCAAGCACAATAACCATGGAAGCGCAAACATGCGCCCTCGAATTCGACAGCGGAACTTCCTTAGTGCAGATCGGCTTTTCTGAGCGTTTTGTGAATGCTTTGGGCATTGACATCAAGCAAGCGCAGTTTGATCAAAGCACGTTGAACTTTGTGCAGCCGCGCGCTACATATCTACGCGGCGTGCGCCTCCAAGACCCAGAGAGAGATCCCTTACCTACTGATCCAAAAGACCCGCGCATCTTCGACCAAGATGGCGACGGCAACCCTGGCATGACGCTAAAGGCGACTATCGTTGGGTTGTTCAGCGCTGATATTTATATTATCCAGCGAGACTGGAACATTTTACGCGGGCAGCTCACGTCAAGTGAGACGCTCGACGGTGTGGTCGAGTGGGGATCTGAACAAGTGATCCTTGGAGCAACGAATTCCATCTTTCTCAACCCCAATCCAACTTTTGTTGATCCTAATCCTAATAACAGCTTTTTCCGCTCGACGCGGGTCAGCGCCGAGACCTCCTGCGAGCAGATCCGCGCCCAGCGCGGGAGATTGTTCGCACGCTGATTCACGTGACAGCTCGACGCGCGCGCCGGGGTTTTCTTGTGTCCTCGGCGATCTCTTTCAGACACTCGGCGAACTCGCGCAGCCTCTTGTCTACGAGATAATTGATCGTGCCCTCGGGGAATTTCCCGTCGCGCCCGCGCTCCCCCGCCGGTACCCCCGTCAGAATCTCTATGCCCTCGTCTATCGTGCTCACCGCCCAGATGTGAAACTTCTTGGCCCGCACCGCCTCGACGACATCTTCGCGGAGCATCAAATTCTGCACGTTGCTCTTGGGGATGAGCACCCCTTGCTCGCCCGTCAGCCCCTTCACTGTACACACGTCAAAGAAGCCCTCGATCTTCTCGTTGACGCCGCCGATCGCTTGGACTTCGCCGTGCTGGTTGACTGAGCCGGTCACGGCAATCCCTTGCTTGATGGGCACTCCCGAGAGCGCCGAGAGCAACGCATATAGCTCCGTAGCCGAGGCGCTGTCGCCCTCGACCCCTTCATAGCTCTGCTCGAAGACCAGCTTGGCCGTGAGCGTCAGGGGCTTGTCCTGGGCGTACTTTTGCGCAAGGTACCCGCTCAAGATCAAGACGCCCTTGGAGTGAATCGGCCCGCCCAGCTCAACTTCTCTCTCGATGTCTATGATCCCTTCTCGGCCTGGCCCCACGCTCGCCGTGATCCGGCTGGGCTTGCCAAAGAGATAGTCTCCAAAGCTCATCACAGAAAGCCCGTTGACTTGCCCCACGGCTTGCCCTTCGGTGTCGATAAGTAAAGTCCCCCGCGCAATCAGCTCTTGAATTCTCTCTTGAATGAGATTCGAACGATAGACTTTCTGTTCCAAGGCTTTCCGCACATGACGCGCGCTGATGTGCGTCGCGTTCTCTTGCTGCGCCCAGTAGTTCGCCTCTCGGATGACATCGGCGATGGCACCAAAGTGCGTGGAGAGCTTCTGCTGGTCTTCAGCTAAGCGTGCGGCGTGCTCCAAGATCTTGGCGACCGCGAAGCGGTCAAGGTGTTTCAGCTGCTCCTTCTGACAGAAGGTGCAGAGAAATTTCAGGAAATCTCGAATATTCTCTGGGGAGCTGTCCATGCGGGTATCGAAGTCGGCTTTGACTTTAAAAAGTTCGGGGAACTCTTCATCATAAGCGTGCAAGAGATAATAGAACAAGGGGTGTCCGACGAGCACAATTTTGGTATTGAGGGGGATGGGCTGGGGGCGCAGGCTCTTGGTGGCGATGAAGCCCAAGCGTTCCCCCAGCTCTTCGATGAAGATCTCGCGGCTGCGCAGGGCGCGCTTGAGCCCGTCCCAACTGAGAAGATTTCTCAGGACGTCCTCGATGGGCAGGACTAAGTACCCCCCATTGGCGCGATGGAGCGACCCGCCCTTGATCATGGTGAAGTCCGTATAGAGGGCGCCCAAGTGGGTCTCCTTCTCGATGCGCCCAAAGAGATTGTGATAGACGGGGTTCAGCTCGACGACCACCGGTGCGCCCCGTTGCTTGCTGTTGTCTACTAAGACGTTGACGGCGTATTTGCGGAACGGGAGCTCTCTGGCCCAGGGGGGAATGTCGCCCTCGGATCTCTGTTCGCCTTTGAACGGCTCGATGTTCTCTAAAATATCTTTTTGCACGGCATCGAGATATTCCAACACCTCGGGGAGGTCCTTATATTTTTCGCGGAGGTCATCCATCAGGCCGCCGACCATGTAGAGCGCCACTTGTCTGTCGAGTTCGTGGAGCTTCTCTTGAGCGGACTTCTCCAGGGCGCGGATCTCTTTCATAGCTGTTTTGAGGTCTTCTTGGAGGGCGTCACGGCGGCGTTGAATGTCTTCACGGGCGGCCTGGGGGAGGGCTTGGAACTCGGCATCGCTCAAGGGGCGCCCGCCCAACATGGGGAGTATGAGGATGCCAAAGGGAGCAGCTTGGAGGGCAAACCCCGCTTGGGCCGCACGCTCCTGCACGCGAGTGATCACAGCTTCGCGCTGCTTATTAAAAGCCTTCATGATCTCGTCGCGTTGGGCGCTGTACTCTTCGCTCTCGAAGACCTTGGGGAGCTCTCTGCGCACGTGATCGATGAGGTTCTTCATATCATGGGCGAGTTGTGATCCTCGGCCGGGAGGGAGCCGCAGCGCCTTGGGCTGATAGGGGTCTTCAAAATTATTGACGTAGCACCAATCGGGGGGCGTCTCCTTCTGTCGGGCGAGGTCTTCTAAGAACGACTTCACCGCGGTCATCTTGCCGATGCCTGGCGGGCCCGCGACGTAGATATTGAAGCCCAGCTCTTGGATGCCCAACCCAAACTGAAGGGCCGAGACAGCGCGCCTCTGCCCGATGATGCCCTCTAAGGGCTCAAGATTTTCAGTCGTCTCGATCCCCAGGGTGTGGGGATCAAAGGTCCGGCGCAATTGCTCTGGGGTCAGTTCCATAATTCTATTGTACCAAAAGTGAGCACTCGCGCGATGGTCCTCTATCACGGCGCTCGGTTCTCGACGGGAACCCTCTCGATGACAACTTTCGGGGGATCATAGCGGAGCTTGATCGTATCGCCGGCGCGGATCGTCCCCTGCAGGAGCGCGCTGGAGAGCTCCGTCTCGACCTCGCTGCGGATCTTGCGCTTGAGCTCCCGAGCACCAAACTCCGGTTGATACCCCACTTCCGCCAGATAAGCGATGAGCGACTCGTCCCACTCCACCGTGATCCCCTGCTCCTGCAGCATCTGGGAGACCCTCTGAAGCTGGAGCTTGACGATTTGCTTGATCTGTTCCTGGGTGAGCCCGTGGAAGACGATGATCTCATCGATGCGGTTGAGGAACTCTGGGCGGAAGGCGCGGCGCAGCACGACCATCAGTTCTTCTTTGAGGGCTTCGTAGCTGCGCTTGTACTCCTGGGGCAGGGTGAGGTTGCGCTGGATGATCTCGCTGCCAAGATTGCTAGTCGCGATGATGATCGTATTGGTGAAATCGACGGTGCGGCCCTTGCCGTCGGTGAGCCGCCCTTCATCGAAGACCTGCAGGAGGATATTGTGCACATCGGGGTGGGCTTTTTCTATCTCATCGAGCAGGATGACGCTATAGGGACGGCGACGGACGCGCTCGGTGAGCTGGCCTCCCTCTTCGTAGCCGACATATCCTGGCGGCGCCCCGATGAGCCGCGCCACGCTATGGCGCTCCATGTACTCGGACATGTCTATGCGGATGATCGATTCCTCATCGCCGAAGACGGCCCAGGCGAGGGCCTTAGCCAGCTCGGTCTTGCCCACGCCTGTGGGCCCAAGGAAGAGGAACGTCGCGATGGGGCGGTGCTTCTCCTTCAAACCTGCGCGTGCCAGCCGGATCGCGTTGCTGACGGCGCGGATCGCCTCGTCCTGGCCCACCACGCGCTCGTGCAGCTTCTCTTCAAGATGCAGGAGCTTGTCGCGCTCCTCGGTCGTCAGCTCGCTGATGGGGATTCCCGTCAGCTTGGAGATGATCTCGGCGATATGTTCGGCGCGCACCTCGGCAGAGCCGGAGGCAACGGCTTTCTTCCAACGCTCCGTGGCTTGGGCAAGCTCTTGCTCTTTGGCCTTGATCTGAGCTTCGATCTCCTTAGCTCTATCGAAGTGCTTGCGATTGGAGGCGTACTCTTGCTCCCGCTTAAGTTGTTGGATCTGAGCTTCGAGCTCGTGCAACTCTGCCGGGCGTGACGTAGAAGCTATGCGCACCCGTGCCGCGGCTTGGTCCAGCAGATCTATGGCTTTATCGGGCAGGAAGCGATTCGTGATGTACCGATCAGCCAGGCGCGCGGCAGCGATGATCGCCTCGTCGGAGATCTTCACTTTGTGATGGGCTTCGAAGCGGTCGCGCAGCCCGTAGAGAATGGCGATCGTCTGCTCGACGGTGGGTTCGGCTATGAAGACGGGCTGGAAGCGTCGCTCCAGCGCTGCGTCCTTTTCGATATATTTCTGATATTCATTGAGGGTAGTCGCGCCGATGAGATGGAGTTCCCCGCGTGCGAGCGCCGGCTTAAACGCGTTGGCGATGTCCATGCCGCCCTCGCCCACGGCCCCCGTCCCCACAATCGTATGAATCTCATCGATGAAGATAATCAGTTCGTCTTGGTGAGCGATGATCTCGTCGAGGACCTGCTTGACGCGCTCCTCCAGCTCCCCGCGATATTTGGAGCCGGCAACCAGGGAGTTGATGTTGAGCTCGACCAGTCTTTTGGTGCGGAGGCTTTCGGGGACCTCGCCTTTGACAATTCTCTGCGCCAACCCCTCGACGATGGCCGTCTTGCCTACCCCAGGCTCCCCAATTAAAACAGGGTTGTTCTTCTTGCGCCGCGAGAGGATCTCTATGGTCGTCTCGATCTCTTTGGAGCGCCCGATGACGGGGTCGAGCTTGCCGGCGCGGGCCAGCTCTGTCAGATCGCGCGAGTATTTATCGAGCGTCGGTGTGGTCGATACGCGCTGGACGCGGCCCTCGGCGCTCCCCTTGCCCACGACTTTGACGGTCTGCTGGCGCAGCGCCTGGGGGGTCAAGCCGTACTTGCGCAACAGATCTCCGGCCAGGCCGTCTTGCTCCTCGGCAAGCCCAATGAGAAGATGCTCCGGCCCGACGTAGCTGTGCCCCAGCTCCTGTGATGCCACAAAAGCCAGCTCCAAGGCGCTCTTGACGCGTGGGGAGACGCTCAAGCGCACGGTCTGCCCCCTTTCGGCTTGGAAGGTGCCCCGAGGGGCGTTGTGCTCGATATAGCCCTTGATATCTTGGGGTGAGAGCTTGAACTGTCTCAGAATCTCTTGGACGACCTCGCTCTCCATGAGGGCGTAGAGCAGGTGTTCGGTGTCGACCTCGTCTTTGTTGAAATCGACGGCGGTTTGTGCGGCCTGCTGCAGGAGATCTTTAGCGTGCCGGCTCATATAGGCGTCGATATCGACGGCTTCGCGGTCGCGAGGACGCCATGGCGCAGCTTCTTCGAAGAGGTCTTCCCACAGCCCTCGGCCAAAGAGCGACTCCAAGGGGGAGAGGAGCTCCTGTTCGCGTCGCAGCCGCGCGTAGTCCACCGAGCAGAGGTGGAGCACTTCACTGCGGCCGTCGCGGGTGAGACGCACTTGGACGGTAGCGGGTCGCATGCCGCAGATGTCACAGAGTCTTGAAGCCATCTCTGTTCACTCCTTCAATAGTTTACAGATGCTCAATGAGCATCCCCACTAAGTAGCCGACTATGGCAACCCCCAGCCCAACTAAGAACATATCCAGCCCGCTGCGGAAAGCCCCACGCCCGGTGAAGAGACTGCGCGCGGCCCCCACCCCAAAGTGCGAGAGCATGCTGATCGTAAACGACGTCCAGATCTCTACTGGGCCGCTGCCGAAGAAGAACGGCACCACGGGAATGAGCGCCCCAAAGGCTGTTGCCGTTCCCGTCAGAAAGCCTTCACGGATGGGTGACCCTAGCTCCGGGGAGATCCCTAACTCCTCGCGGGCCTTCTCTTGCAACGCGATTTGGGGATCAGCCATCACTTGGGCAGCCGCTTGACGCGCCGCTTCCGCAGGCATCCCCTTGGCCTCATAGAGCAGCGCAAGCTCTTCAGCTTCGATTTCGGGCATTAACTGGATCTCTTCGCGCTCCAGCTCGATCTCATGTTGGTAGACTTCTTGCTCGCTCTTGGCGGCTAAGTACCCGCTCGATCCCATCGAGAGCGCGTCAGCGACCAAGCCCGCTAAGCCCGAAAGCACAATGAATTCGTGGACTTGAGCGCCCAGCACGCCCATCACCAGCCCGAAATTCGCCGTCAGCCCGTCGTTGAACCCGTAGACGACGTTGCGCAAAAACCCTCCAGACTCCATACGATGCCAGGGCTCACCGCCGCTGCCGACCATCTTCATCAGCGTCTCGGCATGGATCGCTTCGTCGCGCGCCACTTGTTGGGAGATCTGGGCTGCCTCCCCCGTGCCCATGCTCGACTTCTCCCGAAGATAATTTTTCACTTCGCTGGCTTCGTCGAGGATGCGCAAGCGCACGATGGTGCGGGCCCCGCCGTGCCGTGCCATCCAGCCCAAGATTTTAGCACGTAGCCCCGGGCGAAACTCCCCCACAGCGATGCCCTGCGCTGCTAGGAGCTTGGCAAAGCTCTGCTGGTGTTGCAGCTCGATATCAGCCAGCTTGAGAAAGACCTTCTTGCGCCGCGCGTCAGGCTCTACGTCCGCTAAGACTCTATAGAGATAAGCCGACTCCCCTTCGTCCTGCCAGTGTTCAAGCAAGCGCTTGGTGTCCATGGGGTATCCCTTCTCCTTCTCTTGCTTGTCTGAGTAACTTAAGTAAGACGTGAGAGATCGACGTGATCTCGCACGAGTCCCTCGAGTATCGCTATCTTATCGAGGGCGTCTTTGGTAAGCAAGGGTTCAATGGCCTCGATGCGCTTAGCCGTCTCATACGTGTCGTACGGGACGAGCAACAGCGGGATATTGCGCTCCGACGCCCGTGAGATGATATTCGCTGGGGGCACAATATTATTTGTGAGCACAACCCCAGCAGTATTGCTCTCTAACGCTGCGAGGATCATATCGCTGCGGTCACCGCTGGTGATGATCAGTTTCTGCTCCTGGGCAAAGCCGGGGTGGCGCATCGCCGTTGGGATGGACATCGCCCCAATGAAGATCTGTTTGGCGACGTGATGGAGCCCGCCCTCGCCCGCAATGACCTTGGCGAACAAACTCTCTGCCAGATAGCTCATCTCGAGCGTTGTCAGCTCCGCCCGATAGGGGATAACCCCAAGCACATTCACCCCTTGCGCCGCAATCGCATCACTATGGGAGCTCTTAAAATCGTCAACGTTGGGCACTTTGTTCACGATGACCCCCCAAAAGTCAACTCGCTCTGCCTGGGCTTGCTTGTGCACAAAGAAGATATCATCCAGGATCGTGCCCTCATCGCCCGCAGCGACGAGTACTACGGGAGCTTGCAAGTACTTGGCCAGCGAGAGCGCATCCAAATAGACCGAGACACCGTAGCTCAAATCTCTTCCGCCCTCGACGAAAAGAATCTCCTTCTCGTGCTCGACTCGAGAGACCGACTGAAGCAATCTCTCCCTCATGCCTGCAGCGTCGTACATATACCGAAGCTTGGAGTGGTCGAACCCGATGCTCAAGTCATCGGGGTTGTCTGTCAACCCGAAGATATTGGTCATCAGGGCCGAATCGTAATCCCACAGGCGCTTCTTGCGATAGAGCAGCCGATCCCCAAAAGGCTTGAGATACCCCAGGCGCTTGCCCAGCGCCTTAGCCAGCCCAACGATCACACTGGTCTTGCCTGAGCTTTTGCGCATCGAGGCGACGATCAGTCTCTTCATAATTGTTGCCCTCCTTGAGCTAAGAGAACTCGTGCGTCTACGGCAATGCCCCCTCGCCCATGTTCATAGACTACCAAGGGGTTGATTTCAATATCGGCGATGTTCCCGCACTGTTGCAGGAGCGCGCCGACTCGCAACAGCACATCGATCACTGTGTCGATATCTCTCTTCTCTTCGCCGCGCACGCCCAAGAGCAACGGATACGACTTGAGCTCCTTGAGCATGTTGAGGGCCTCCTGGCGGCTGATGGGTAGGGCCCTGAACGAGACGTCCTTCATCACTTCGACGTAGATACCCCCCAGCCCTACCATAATGATTGGCCCAAATGATGGGTCTCTGCGAGCACCAATGATAATTTGCATCCCTGGAGGGACTTGCTGAGAGACTTCTATACCGTCTATGAGGGCATCGGGCTTATGCCTCCTGCAATTCTGTAGGATCGCCCCATAGGCGTCAATGACTTCTTGAGTGTTATCGAGGTCCAGGGCGACACCGCCCACGTCGCTCTTGTGCAGGATATCTCGAGAGACGACCTTCATCACCACGGGGTACCCGATCTCTTCGGCGAAGCGCGCGGCTTCCGCAAGCGTTCGGGCGATGCGGCTCTGCGGCACAGGAATGCCCGCAATGCCCAAGAGCTGCTGGGCTTCATGGGCGAGCAAGAAAGAGCGTCCCTCGTGCCGTGCGCCCTCGAAGATCTGAGGAAGCGCGCGCGCATCAATTTGTATAAGATCGGCTTTCTCATCGGGCTTGCAGCGGTAGCGATAGTGCTCATAGAGAGCTCCCAAGCACGAGACGGCCTCGGTCACATCAGCGAAGATCGGGACGCCGCGACGCCGCAATGTCTCTGTCAGTTGCTCGATCTTCTCCCCTCCCAATGCCGAGAACAAGACCGGCTTGCTCTGTCTATGAAATGCCCAAAAACCCTGTTCGATCATGGGCTCAAATGCCGCGACATCGAAGAGCGCGGTCTCGCAATAGAGCGCAAGCACCGAGTGTATATGCTCGCTCTGCCGTGCTGCTTCTAGCGCTCGATGATAGTGCTCAGCAGTGGCCTGCCCCGTGAGATCGATGGGGTTCTTGGTCGAGCCGAACTCTGGTGTCACGGGGGAGAAGATCTTCTCTAGAATCTGAAGGTCATCATAGAGTTCGACGGAGTATTTTTCGCACGCGTCTGTCGCCATCACGCCGATGCCCCCACCGTTGGTGATGATGACCGTTTCTGTGCCGTTGGGGAGCACGGACGTTGCTAAAGCCTTGCACCAATTGAAGGCTTCTTGGATGCTCTCTGCGCGCAAGACGCCGCACTGTTTCATGATGGCGTCGAAGACCTCAGCAGCGCCAGCGAGCGACCCCGTGTGCGATGCTGCCGCGATGGCCCCGCGCTTGGAGCGTCCCGCTTTGATAACTATAATAGGCTTCTCTTTAGCAGCGCGCTTGAGAGTTGCTACAAGCCGCGCGCCGTTCTTCACCCCTTCGATGTACATCAGAATAACCCGCGTCTCTGAATGTTGTACAAGATATTCTAAGAGATCGGCTTCGTCGATGTCGGCTTTATTACCAACAGAGATGATAGCCGAGAGGCCCATCTTCTCGGCAGCAGCTTTGCCGATCATGGCGACGCCCAAGGCACCACTCTGCGTGACAATAGCCACATTGCCTCTGGGGATCTCTCTGGGGCCAAAGCTCGCGTTGAGCGACGGCGTAACGGAGTAGAGCCCAAAGATGTTCGGCCCCAGCACGCGCATCCCGTGCTCACGCGCGCATGAGACGATCCTGCGCTCTTCTTCCAAGTTGCCGACCTCGGAGAATCCCGACGAAATAATGGGGACGAACTTGACCCCGTGGGCTGCGCACTCCTGCACTGTCTGCAGGACGGCTTTTGCCGGCACGACAATCATAGCGACGTCGATCTCATCAGGGATATCGCGCACGCTGGGATAGACAGGCAACCCCAAAATCTCTCCGCCCTTGGGATTGACGGGGAAGACCCTCCCCGCATAGCCGTTGGAGACGATATTCTGCACGATCTTATAGCCGATCTTGTTGGGGTCGTGCGACGCCCCGATGACTGCAATCGTGCGGGGCTCAAATAAGCGCGTGATCTCTGGACTGGGCTTTGTACTCATTGTTGACGGAAGGTCATCTTCAATTCGTAGACGCCTTCGGCGCTCTTCTTCTCGATATCAAACCCCATCTTCTCAAAGAGATGGAGCATGGGACGGTTCTCTTGCAGGACTTCGGCAGTGAATCCATGCAACCCTTGACGCTTTGCGAGATATGTCAAATACGAGAGCAGTTCGGTGCCGATGCCCTTGCCCTGATAATCATCGCGCACGACAAAGGCGACCTCTGCCGTGTGGGTTTGCTCATCAATGCCGTACTGCCCCACCCCGACGACCTCTTCAACACCTTCTTCCTTCTGAATTGTTGCCAAGATGACCATCTCTTTGGTGTAATCGATGACCACAAACTCTTGCAGACGCTCATGGGGGATGTCCTTGCGCATCGAGATAAAGCGCCTATACAAGCTCGTATCTGAGAGCCTATAGAAGAAATCTTTCAGGAGCGGCTCATCGCTGATGCGCACGGGCCGCAGGAAGATCTCTAAGCCGGATTTGGTCGTCCTGTAGGTCTCCAATTCTTCGGGGTACTCGCCGCGCTTTCCGGGGATGAACGCTTGGTCTTTATAGATGAGATTGAGCTTCTTCGCTTCTTGGATGAGCCACGGTCTGAACTTGGGATGAGCAATGGCGATGAGGGCCATCGCCCGCTCGCGGATGTTCTTCCCGTGAAGATAGGCGATCCCGTATTCGGTCACGACATAGTGAATGTCGCCGCGATTGAGCGTAGCTCCTGCGCCCTCTCTGAGAAATGGCACGATGCGCGAGACTTCGTCGTTATGGGCTGTCGAGGGCAAAGCTAAGATCGTCTTGCCGTTGCGGGCGAGCACCGCGCCGCGCATGAAATCCGCCTGCCCACCGATTCCACTGAAAAACGTCTTGCCCAGCGACTCGGCACTCGCTTGCCCAGTCAAATCTATCTCGAGCGCGCTATTGATCGCGGTCATATTGTCAAGGCGTGCAATGACCAATGGGTTATTCGTGTAGTCTACGGTGCGGAATTCTATAGCAGGGTTGTCATCGAGAAACTCATACGTCTCGCGGCTGCCCATGCAGAACGTCGCCACGGTCTTGCCCCGATTGATGGTCTTACGGCTGTTGTCTATAACGCCTTGCTTCATCAGCGCGACGATCCCATCAGAGAGCAGCTCGGTGTGCACTCCCAGATGCCTTTTCTCTGAAAGATTGGCAAGAATCGCGTTAGGGATGCTCCCATATCCTACTTGGATGGTGTCGCCATCTTGGATGAGTCGTGCGACGTATTTGCCGATCTGTTGAGCGATCTCGTCGTCGGCCGGGGCATGGAATTCCAATAGGGGCTCGTCATAGGGCACGATGAAGTCGACATCTTTAATGTGAATAAAGCCGTCACCGTGCACCCTGGGCATCTGGGAGTTCACCTGGGCAATGACTAAAGAAGCGCGTTCAGTAGCGGCTTTCGTGATGTCCACGCTGACGCCTAAGCTCATGTATCCGTGGCTGTCGGGGAGTGATGTCTGGATGAGTGCCACGTCGATGGGCACCAGCCCGCGCGCGAACAAGCCAGGCACATGTGAGAGAAAGATCGGGGTATAATCGGCCAGCCCTTGGTTCACAGCTTCTCTGGTGTTGGGGCCGATGAAGAATGAGTTATGACGGAAGCTGTCCTTGAACTTTTCGTCCGCGTAGGGGGCGACGCCGAGGGTCCACACGTGAAAGACCTCAGCGTCCAAGATCGCTTTGGGGTGCGATTGCACGTACTGCACCAGAGCGCGGACTAGGTATTGTGGCTCACCACAACCAGTGCTGATGAAGATATGGTGCCCGCGATGGATCTTGCTGAAGATCGTCTCTCCAGGAGCAAATTTCTCGCGATAGCGCTCACGCCATTGCTCCAGCAGCGTGCTTTTCTCTTTCAAGAACATACCGATCTCTTCTACTCTATTTTCCGAAATTCACACGAGGTGCGCAAACACACTTGACAGCGCGCTGTGAGACCGTTACTCTAGCTAGTTTATAAGGAGGTTAAGATGGAGCCTGGTCTTTTAGAGAGAATCTTCGTTGCCATTGCTGGGCCGAATCCAATTTGGCAAGGGCTGTGGGGGGGAGTTGTCATCACCGTGCTGAACACCGTCGGGGCGCTCTTGATCTTGATCTGGCGCAAACCGTCCGAAAAATTTCTCGATGGCGCCCTGGGGTTTTCGGCGGGGGTCATGCTCACCGCGAGCTTCACCAGCTTGATCTTGCCGGGGATTAAGTACGGTGGCATCTGGCCGGTGCTCATCGGCATGGCCCTAGGCGTGTTCTTATTAGATTTATCAGATCACGTCGTGCCACACGTACACACCTTCTTAGGCCGGGAAGGGATGCTCACCAAGCGCGTGCGCGCGGTCTGGCTCTTTATCATTGCGATTACGTTACACAATATGCCTGAAGGGCTTGCGGTTGGGGTTGGTTTTGGCTCTGGTGATCTCCCCAATGCTCTTAAGCTTATGCTGGCTATCGGGATTCAGAACATCCCTGAAGGGCTTGCTGTGTCGGTTTCAGCCCTCAGTGCAGGGTTGGGGGCATATTTTTATGCGAGCTTCGTGGGGATCCGGGCAGGCTTAGTAGAGATCCCTCTGGCGCTCTTTGGCGCCTGGGCGGTGTCGGTGGCGCAACCGATCTTGCCCTATGCCATGGGCTTTGCCGCCGGGGCGATGCTCTACGTGATCAGCGACGAGATCGTCCCGGAGACCCATCGCAAGGGCCATGAGCGCATTGCTACCCTGGGGTTGATGCTCGGCGCTGCCGTGATGCTCTATCTCGACGTGACGTTGGGGTAACATGACCGACATCACGTGTGCTCCTGAGCGCCATCAGCGATTTTCAAAGAGCTCCTCGCTAAGATAGAGCAACATCCACACGAGGAGGTTGATGGCTCTTGGAGACCAGCGGAGCCGACAGAAACGGGAAGAATACTTTTCTGCAGCTCTATCTCAATGAGGTCAAGCGTCATCCCTTACTGTCTGCTGAGGAGGAGTATCGCATTGCCCAGCGGGCAGCCCGTGGCGACCCCCAAGCCCGCGAACGCCTCATCACTGCGAATCTGCGCTTGGTGGTGAGCATCGCTGCCAAATATCGCGATTTGGGAGTCCCACTCCTCGATCTCATTCAAGAGGGCAATATCGGGTTGATGACAGCAGTCGAACGATTTGATCCCCGGCGTGGGTACAAGTTCAGCACCTACGCGACCTGGTGGATTCGTCAAGCGATCATGCGCTCATTAGTCAAGCACTTGCGGTTGATCGCCGTGCCTGACTATCTGGTCTCGCTGTTGCATAAGATCACCCAGTTAGAAGAACACGGTGACCGGCTCACGCACGCCGAGCTCGCTGCTGAAGTTGGGGTCTCTCAAGAAGTACTGATGCGTGTGCTGCAGGTGCGCCCGTTCGCCCCATCGCTCGATACGCCCCTGGGGGAAGAAGAAGGCGAAACGATGTTAGAGGGCGTGAGCACTCATCGGGCGGCGCCGGAGGTCGAGACCTTGCGCACGGCGTATCGGGAGCGTCTGGAACGGGCGCTGGCCGAGCTCGATGCGCGGGAGCGCCGTGTGCTCATCCTGCGCTACGGCCTTGAAGACAACCATCCGCGTACGTTGGTAGAGATCGGCATGTCCCTCAACTTGAGTCGGGAACGGGTTCGCCAGATCGAAGAGCTCGCCCTCAGCAAGCTCAAGCAGTCCGACCATCTGCGGGACTTGCCGCTATAGCTCTACAGTCTCCTTCCAGTCAGCGATATGCGCGGTGCGCCCGAGCTTCGTTTGGATCGCCTGCTTGAACGCGAGCAAGTTGGGCATCTCCCCGTGGACGAGGAAGATCTTCTCGGGCTTGCGCGCCTGGGTGAGAAATCGCAAGAGCCCTGCTTGATCGGCATGAGCTGAAAAGCCGTTGATCGTCCAGATCTGCGCGCGCACCGCGATCTCCTCCCCGAAGATCCGCGCGGTTCGAGCCCCCTCGATCAAGCGGCGGCCGAGGGTCCCCTCAGCTTGGAACCCCACAAAGACGACGCTGCATTCTGGGCGCCACAGCTGGTGCTTGAGATGGTGCAGGATGCGCCCGCCGGTGCACATGCCGCTGCCCGCGATGATGATCGCGTGGCTGGTGAGAGAGTTTATCGCTTTGGATTCTTCGGGGGTGCGGGCGAAGCGCAGCGCGGGAAAGTCAAAGGCATTGGGGCTGTGCCTGAGAGCCTGGGCCTCGTGGGGCTTGAGGTACTGGCTGTATCGCCGGAAAGCTCTGGTCGCCGAGATGGCCAAGGGGCTATCTAAGAAGATCTGACAGCCGGGGAGCTCTTTGCGCTTATAGAACTGAAAGAGCACGGCCAGCAGCTCTTGGGAACGCTCCAGGGCGAAACTGGGAATGAGCACGTTGCCCCCGCGAGCGAACGTCAGCAGGAGAGCTTGCCTCAGCTCCGCGATAGACTCCCGCATCGAGCGGTGAGTGCGGTCGCCATAGGTCGACTCGATGACGACGACATCGGCGGGCTGGGGGTCAGCGGGGTCGGGGGTGAGGAGCTTATCGGTATTGCCCAGGTCTCCTGAAAAGATCAGTCTTTTTGGGCTCTTGCGCCTCTCCGTAACTTTGAGTTGTACAAACGCTGCCCCTAAGATATGGCCAGCGTCACGGAACTGAAGTTGAACCCCCTTCGCTAAGTCGATAGTCTTGTTGAGCGGGACGGGATCGGCGAAGCGATCGAGAGAGTTTAAGACGTCTTCGATCTCGTAGAGGGGGCGGATGGGGCTGCCGCCGCGGCGCCGCTCCTTCTTGCTGAGCACAGCTGCTTCTTCTTCTTGGAGCTGTGCGCTGTCGGTTAAGAGCAAGCGGGCCAGGTCGCGCGTGGGCTCGGTGCAGAGGATCTCCCCGGCAAAGCCCTCGCGCACTAATCTTGGGATCAGCCCGCAGTGATCGAGATGGGCATGAGTTAAGATCACATAATCTATTGTGCTTGGGGGAAACCCAAAGGGGAGCCAGTTGCGGCTCTCGACCTCCTCAGAGCCCTGCCACAGCCCGCAGTCTATTAAGATCTTCAGTTTGTCTATCTGCAGCAGGGTGCACGAGCCGGTGACGGTCTTGGCCGCCCCGTGAAACGTCAGCTTCATATAAAAGAGTTTAGCGCCAACGGCCCAGTCGGGCAAATATTTTGGGCGACTGATACATATCATTCTTCCCAATGACCCCGATCATTGACATGGGAAGGGCCTTTTCTTATAATTCGACCAACGGGTCGATATTAGACTCATTGGTCGAAAATGGTCCGACAGCGACGGCTAAGAGAGAAACAAAAAGAAGAATGCTACGCGGCGATCTTACAAGCGGCGCTGCGCCTCTTTGCTGCCAAGGGGCTCCAAGAGGCGACGATGGAGGAGATCGCCCGGGCGGCGGGGCTGGGCAAGGGCACGATCTATTACTATTTCAATTCCAAAGAGACCCTCATTGAAGAGCTGCTCTGCTCCCTCGCCGATCAGTATTTCCAAAATCTCTTAGAGGGGACGGATACCCTCACGGACCCCAGGGCGATTGCCGAAAGCATCATTGAGAATCTGCTGGGGCATTATCAGCGCCAGCCGGAGCTCTTTCAAGTCATGCAAATGATCTTGTCAGCGCCGGGGGGAGGGCCGCCACGGGTGCGCGAGGTCTTCGCTACGAAGCATCGGGAATGGCTCGCCCGGCTCAAAGAGGAGACAGCACAGGTGCTGGCTGAGCGTGGGCTCTCCGTCGAGTCCTTTGTAGATTTCATCGGGACGTACGCCCACGGGCTGCTCTTTGGTGCGGTTGCTGGGCGAGATATCGCCAAACTTCGGGAAGAATCCGGGCGCGTGCTACGCGCCTTCTTAAAATAAAGGAGGACTCTATGCTCAGCAGAGTTCTGATGGGGCTCGCCCTTGCGAGCATCGTCGTCGGTGCGGTCGGTGGAGTCGGCTGGACGCAGTCGAGTGCCCTCAAGCTCGACGAGATCGTCGTGCAGTACCCGCAGGGCTACACGCGCGTCTTGGCTGCTGATATAGCGCTCTTATTGAGGGATGCGACCCTGCGTGAGGGGATAATGGGCCCCTTAGGGGCCGCGCGGCACCCCTTGAACGGGATCCGTCAAGCTCTTGAGCTCTTGCGCCTAGATGCGCAAAGGCTCCCTTGGGTGGCGCACGGGGCTGGGCCGAATCTCTCAAGCTTTTCTGTGATTGAGGGAGCGCCCTTCCCCCAGGTCTTCGGGGCACTCCAGGGCCTGAAAGCCGCCGTGGGAGCGCCAAACTCCCCCTACACCCATTGGGATCTGGTCGAGATGGAAGGCATCCCCGTTATCTTCACCGGTGGGGTCTTTGGACCGATTCCCATCGAGTGGGCTTATATTCCCTTGGCGACTCGGCTGTGGTTTGGCACCGAAGTTGGACTGGGTGGACCGGCCAATCGGGAGAGGCTGCGCGCTTCGGCCGAGCGCGTTGTGGGTCGCTTGACGGGGCGCGTTGGGGTCTTTGATGAATTCATCGCGGCCTATGCGACGCGGGGCGGCGCTTTGGCCTTCGTGCGGCGCACCGATGCGACCAAAGACAAGCCCGTTGAGCCCAACGAAGAAGTCATGAGCTACGCGGTCTTCTTCGAGGGGACGACGGCGCGGGTGCGCTTCCAGCTGCGCTTTATCTCGGAGAGCGCTGCCCAAGCCGCCCTGAGCAATCTGCTGGCGGGCAAGAGTAGCTACTTGGCCCAAGATCTCTATAGAGCAGAACTGCTCAGCAGGCAGATCAGTGGCCGGATACTGGATTTTGAGGTGCGCACGGATCTGCGTGGCGTCGTGGGTTTATTAATTCTGACGATGCCGTCGTAAAATATGAGATTAGTGAAACCGGCACGAGGGCCGTGGCTCGTTCTTTTGGTGATTGCCCTGATCACGGCCCTCTGTGCCGTGGGGGTAACACGACTTCGGGTCGCAAACGACCCGCAAGAGTTCCTGCCCGATCATCCGACGGTGCAGCTCTTTCGGGAGATCGAGCGCGACTTTGGCGTTGCGAGCTTTGCACACTCCATCGCCGTGCGCTTTGCGCCAAAAGGGAATTTTTCTATTGAGTCTCCTGAGGCGATCCTGGAGATGGAAGCGGTGCTCCAAGCCCTGCGGGCCGTGCCGGGGATCGTCTCTGCTCAGGGGATTCCCGATTTTGTCAAGTTCGTGCGCGCAGAACTCCACGGTGGCGACCGGCGCTTTTACAGTCTGCCCATCGAGGGCGATGAGCTGGGCTACTCGTTCGCAGAGATCATTCGCATGACGTTCCAGCGCATGGCCCTGTTGAAGAAATTCACGTCATTGGCGGGCACGGCCCTCGCCACAGCGACTATCGCGAAGGATGCTGATATTATCGCGGTGTCGCGCCGGGCGCTCGCAGCGATCAGGCCCATCCAAGAGCGCGCCGTCGCGCTGGATATTGGGCTGGTCAGCTACGGCGAGACGCTCGATATCTTCAATCAGACAACCCAACGCGATATTCGCTATCTGACCCCTTTAGTCTTTACAGTGATCGCTCTGACTTTACTGTGGGTCTTTCGTCTGACGCGCCCCTGGGAGCTGGGGCTGGTCTTTCTCTTGATTGCAGGGGTAACGGTGGGGGCGTTCAGCCCGGAGCTCTTCTCTGGAGCAGCGTTGCCCATCGATCTTGTGCTCACGGGGGCGTTAGCTCTCTTGGTGCTCATGACGTACAGGCCGTTGGCGAGTCTCTATCTCACGGTGGGGGTTGTGGGGCTCTCGGGGGTCTGGGCCTTTGGGCTTCTGGGCTTTTTGGGAGTTCCGGTCAATTTCTTGATGGCCGCGGTCTTCCCCTTGCTCATGGGCATCGGGGACGATTATGCGATTCATCTGCTGCATCGCTATGAAGAAGAGCGATGCAAAAAGCAGCCAGGGCCGCAAGCGATCAGAATTGCCCTAGGGCGCACCGGTCGGGCGATAGCTCTGACGACCGCTACGACAGCCGTGGGGTTCACGGCGCTCTTCTTCGCTCCCAGCCCGCCAATCCGATGGTTTGGGTTGCTCTCTGCGGTCTCGGTGTTGAGCGCTTTTATCATAACGGTGACGCTCATCCCGGCGCTCAAGCAGATCTTTGCCGAGGGGCCGCGCACCGAGCAATGGCCGAGCGCTCGGAGGATCTTTGCCCACCCCAAAGCGAGCTTAGTCAGTCTCTTGCTGGGGCGCTACGCCGAACGATTACATAGACGGTCCGTAATGATCGCGGTCTTGTTACTGGGGCTGCTGGTTGGGGCTTTTGGCTACTGGGAGGGCCGCGCCTTCCAAACCTATACCGTCGACTACCGTCGGCTCCTGCCCCCAACTTATCCCACAGTGGCCCTGTACACCCAGATCAATCAAGAGTTTCGCACGTATGACGAGGTGCAGCTGGTGCTGACGGGGGAGATCGCGCGGCTTGAGGTGATGCGTCTCTTGCTCAAGGACGTCCCTGAGGCGCTTGCGGCATCTCCCTATGCGCACACCGTGACCAGCATCGCGCACTACCTCGAAGACGTGCGCGCGGCCAATCCGCAGCTCGCTCAGGGATTTATGGAGCGCTTTATAGAAGATCCTGACGGTGCCTATCGCTGGCTGCTGAGCCAAGTCCTCGCCAAAGACTCGCTGCGCCAGCGAGCCGAGATGTATGTGATGGCCGAAGCAAGGCCCTCACCCCGCCCTGCGGGCACCCCTCTCCCGTGGCTCACCCGGGGGAGAGGGGTCGGGGGTGAGGGCCTCACCAAGGCCGTCGTGCGCGTCGGCACCATGCGCTTCTCCGATCAAGAGGGCGTACGCCGCGTCACCCATGATCTCTCCCAGAGGCTCGCCCCTGTCATGGCCAAGCTCAAGGAGCTAGGCCTCGAAGCCCAGCTGACTGGCGTCCCGTTCGTCGAAGAGCTTGGGCTCAATGCCCTCCATCAGTCGCTCACCCAGTCGCTGCTGATCTCATTTGTGCTGTGTTTCGTCGTGATGGCCGTAGTATTGCGCTCGGTGGTGTGGGGGCTACTGGGGCTCTTCCCCATGGCCCTGGTGACGGGATTGGTCTTGGGCACGGTGAGTTTACTGAAGCTCGAGCTGAACGCGGCGACGGCCATCGTCGCGGCGATCAGCATCGGGCTGGGGGTAGACTACGCTATTCACCTGATGCAGCGATTTCGGGAAGAGGAAGACTTAGCCCGTGCGACGGCCCGCACCGGCGAGGCCCTCTTTGCAGCGTTTTTTACAACAGCGTCGGCGTTCTTCGTGCTGATGCTCAGCACGATCACCTGGAACCGCGACTTTGGGCTCTTAGTCGGCATCGCCGTCTTCTATGCGTTCGTGGTAACGATCTTCGTCTTCCCGGCGCTTCTGGCTCTGACAACGCGCTTTCAGAAAGATCAGAAAAAGCCATAAAGGAGGAGATGCTCTATGCGCGTGCTCGCAGTACTGCTTGCGCTGCTGCTCGTTGGCTCCGTACCCTACACGTCGTTGGCCCAAGACTCGGATACCGATGGGCTCACTGATGCCCAAGAGAAGATCCTGGGCACAGATCCCAATAAACCCGACACCGATAGCGATGGGCTCTTAGACGGCGAAGAGTACTTTGTGTACTTTACCAACCCCCTCAAGGCCGACACCGATGACGACGGGCTAACGGATAAGCAAGACCCCTATCCCCGCTGGGTGCGCTACGAAGACCTCAACGGTGTGACGACCACCGTAGACCGTATCACTCAAGGGGCTGAGGGGCTCAGATTTCATCAACTTGTCGAAGTCAAGGTGGGCAACGTCATCACCATCGATTGGCACAACTTCCTCAACCCCAATTTCACCCTGAAGGAAGCGCGTTTTACTATAAAATATGACTTTCTCGATCCCAACCGCCCCGACTATAGTGGGGAGGGCTACTACAAGCCTGTGGATCCCAATCGGATGGAGATCGTCCTGCCCAGCTATGAAGGGATCTTTACGGCGACGATCCCCTGGCCAGGCCAGGCGATGACTATCTCCGATTGGGTCTATCATCTCTACGGCAAGCCCCTCAAAGTCGGCCAGGTCTATGAGTTCAACGTCTTCTATCACGAGCTGTTGCGCTGGGGGGAAGAACCGTTTGCGCGGGCGCGCGCCGAAGTCATCGGCACCGACAAGATCCCCCTTGAGACCAAGCTCGGTCGGAGAGAGTACACGGTCTATGTCGTGAAAGCCACGCTCACCTTCGCAACGTTCAAGGACCCGTTCTTCAAGGCGTTCTTGGGCCAAAACCCAGAATTGGTCCTGCGCGCAGTCTTCACCGTTGGGGAGGGCTCTCAAACCCAAGTCTTGTTACGGTACACTACACCGTTCTTTAGGATTACGCCGACCAAGTCCGTGGGGTTTTCGGATTTTATCATTGCGCATTGACCTGTGCAGGGGCGAGGTCACCTCGCCCCTGCTCCCTCAGGTGAGCTTAATATAGTAGAACTTCCGGCCGCGACGGACGAGCCAACTGTGGCGGGCCATCTGATAGAGCGCGCAGAGCGTAAGCGTGATCCCGACGACTAAGCGCTTCATAGACGGTCACCGCTCGTATCATAAGCTGCGGGGTGCGCCATGTCAGAGCACCTGTGAGATAGCAGCTTGAGTTTTCCGATACGCCAGCAGTTGACATCTGTCTGTTTTGCGCCCTGACTGTCTGGTACGTTACAATACCCGCAGACGAAACTACGCAAGGGGTACGGAGAAGATGATGCGAGCTTTGCTGTTGAAGCTCTCCCAGAATCACGCGATGCAATCGGCGTTTTCCAAATATCGTTTTGCGCAGCGCGCGGCGCGGCGGTTCATCGCTGGAGAGGAGCTGGGCGAGGCCATTGACGTCGTGCGCCAGCTCAACTCCCAGAATATCCTAGCGACGCTCGATCACTTGGGCGAGAACACGACCAACGAGCGGGAAGCAATTGCCGCTGCCGATGAATATATAAAAATTCTCGACACCATCGCCCAGACAAAGGTCCAGTCTGAGGTCTCCCTCAAGCTCACCCAGATGGGGCTGGACATCAGTTTCGAGTTGTGTTTGCAGAACATGCGCCGGATTTTGGAGCGTGCGCGTGCGCACCAGAACTTCGTCTGTATCGATATGGAAAGCTCGGCGTATACGGACAGAACGCTCGATCTGTACGAGACATTGCGCCGCGAGGGGTTTGACAACGTCGGGGTGGTCATTCAATCGTATCTGAAGCGCAGTGTGCAGGACATGGAGAGGCTCATGGAGTGGGGGGTGAAGGTGCGCCTCTGCAAGGGGGCCTATCAGGAGCCGCCGAGCATAGCGTTTTCTCGCAAGCGCGACGTGGACGCAAATTATATAAAACTTTTAGAGATGCTGTTCAGCTTGCGTGCCCAAGAGAAGGGGGTCTATCCGGCCATCGCCACGCACGATGAGAAGATCATCCGCTGGGCCATAGACTACGTTCAGCAGCACAAGATCTCTCGGGATCGCTTTGAGTTTCAGATGCTCTACGGCATCCGTAGGGATTTACAGCTCAAGCTCGCGCAAGAGGGGTATCGGGTGCGAGTCTATGTTTCGTATGGGACGCACTGGTATCCGTACTTTATGAGGCGGCTTGCCGAAAGACCAGCGAATGTGCTATTCTTAGTGAAGAACCTTGTTCGATGATCAAGTATGGTCTATCGCTCTCAAATTGCTGTAGGACAGGCACTAGCTCAGGGCATCGGGGTGTTCCTAACAAATCCACCGATCTTCAGCATGATGGTAACTATTGTGCTCTGGAACTTGTTTGCTCACTTCAGTGGCATCCCGACTCTCATTATAGCTGCTGCTGCAGGTCTCCCTAAAAATCTGCTTCAGATAGCTGTTGATTTCCTCCTGTTCCCGTTCTTAAACGCTCTCGTGATACGGTTCGTGTATGGGTCTTTTGTAGAGGCTCCTGCAGCGTCTATCACGGAGAATGTCCGCATAGTAGCTGGCCGTTACCCAACGCTGTTGGGGCTCAACGCTATTTTTGTTGTCGCATATTATATTTTCGAAATCCTACCTGATGTCGCCAAAATACTTGTGATTCTGCCAGCGGTGTATCTATCCGTGAAGCTCATTTTCGCTTATCAAGAAGTAGTTATTAGTCATGAGGATGTAGTCGGTGCTCTCAGTGCAAGCTGGGATCTCACGGAAGGGAGTTGGTGGAGAATGTTTTTATTAGCTCTGATTCCTGAGTTGATCGGGCTACCTTTCGCGAGAGATCCGTCAAAGATAGTGGCAGGCACCGTTGGCTGGATGTCTAACTTTTTGTTATGGTGCATTGTGACCTGCGCCTATCAACTCGCCACTAGGCAACGAGCCTAATAAAAGATCCGGGGGCGAAGCCCACGCTCCGCCCCTGCTCTGCTATGGTATCTCTGAGATTACGCCCGCAGCTTCAGCCAGGCGATGATCACATTGCCGTCGGGCACCTCTTCGACAAGCCTCAGCGCAATATTATAGAACGCCGAAGCTGACACTCCGACTATCGGCACTGAATAGAGCTGATAGCTCCCCAGCGCCACAGTGAGCGTCCCGACTTTCGTCCAGCCCTCAAGACCGCGAATATCCCCATCAGGTGCGGGAAGCTTGGTGGGATCGGTCGGATCAGTTTGGACGAAGACCTCGACTTGAGCAGCTCTATTGCCCGTGGCTCTTAAGCAGAACTGCAGTTCTGCTAACGGCTGATTGCGCGCTGCGATTCGATAGACGACCCAGTCGCCGTCGTCGTTCATCCCCGTCTCGAATGGTTTTTCGGTCTTGCCCCACGCCTGCCATTTCGCCAAGAACGAAGAATCTATCGCCGTGAGATCGGCCCAGTGGTCTGTGCCGCGCTTGTCGGGGCTGACGTTCGTGCCCCCGGTGGCGAGATAGCGCGCCCCATCGCGCAGGAAGAGCCCCTCAGCAGGAATCCCCGGATCGCAGACGATCACAGGCGGCGTCGGAGGAGTCGGCGGTTGAGGCGGCTGCACGGCGACGACGACAAACGTGCGAGTCCCCAGAAGCTCCGGTGCAGCATTGGCAGGATGGTGTATCACGCGCACGAGATACGTTCCCGGCGGGAGAATGCCCACCCCAATTGTATATGGCCCCCAGGGGGTCAAAACCTGAGCGCACATCTGGCCGGGGTTTGAAGTATTGATCGTGATCGTAAAACCGAAGAGACTTGGTACCGGATTTTGGGGAACACAGGCGTTCTTATAGACGCCCGAAATCTGAATAAAGACCGGCGTTCCATAGGGGACGATAGGACCGGGAATAATGGTGATCGTCGTGCTGACTTGCGCGACGCCCGACACGGCCAGCAGCAGTAGCCCCAACATCACGACACTCCCGCGCTTCCATGCGCTCCAGAACCGCATATGAGAGATCACTCCTTTAGAATTTTGAAAGAGTAGCCCCCGACGTGAGAGCTACCGTATATACTCGCACGTCAGGGGCTAAGTTTCACTCGACGAAAGACGGCTTACCCAGCTAGCGAGAGCACAAACGGCATGGTCGGCCCGCCGACCTTGATCACCAACACGAAGAAAACTATGCCGGGCACCGGACCGCCGTTGAACGTCGTGAACGGGGCAAAGAGGGCCGGGCGATCACAGAAGACCGTCAGCCCGCCCCCCGGCGGCGGCACCGAAAAGCATGTTGCCAACGTGGGAATCCCCACGACCCACAAGACGACCGGCGTCGCCGGACGATCATAGGTCACGGCCGCACGCAGTTGCCCCGTGCCAGAGCTGACCCAATAGCCCACAGCTTGAAGGCCGGGGCCGAGAGCCCCCACAATTAACGGGTCATCAGCATTGCCGATCTTGGGTTTGTCTTGGGTCCCCTGGACTTCGACGGTCGCTCCTGCAGCTTGGAGCGCTGCGGCGCAGGCGCTCCTCGGCAATGCGGTCGGCTATACGATGAGGCGCCAGCCCCTCCCGTCGCGCGAGCTCGAAGATCTTTAAAAGCCGTCCGTAGATCTTCTCCGTTTCGTGCAAGGCTTTCTCAAAAGACCCTCCTAGGAGGTCTTGCACGGCTGCAATGAGCCCTCCAGCGTTGATCACGTAGTCGGGCGCATAGAGAATGCCAAACTCGTGCAGTCTATCACCGTGGCGGGGCTCTTTGAGCTGGTTATTCGCTGAACCCGCGACGATCTTACAGTTAAGAAGGGGAAGCGTCGTGTCATTGATAATGCCCCCTATGGCGCACGGGGCGAACGCGTCGCATTCGAGGGCGTAGATCGCCTCGGGAGGCTCGACAACTTTCACGCCAAATTCGCTGCGAACAAGATCCAGGGCGCGACGGTCGATGTCGCTGACGAAGAGCTTCGCTCCTTCGGCAACCAAGAGCTTAATAAGCTCGTAGCCGACCTTGCCTGCGCCCTGCACGGCGATCGTCCGCCCCTGAAGGGAGCTATTGCCGAAGACCGTTTGGAAGCACGCTTTGAGGCCATATAAGACCCCTCGGGCGGTCACGGGGGACAGATCGTGGGCGATGCCCCTGGCCCCAGCGATAAACTTCGTCTCTTGCATCATGATCTTGAGGTCTTCAGCGTTGATCCCCATCTCTTCGCCGGTGGTGAAGCGACCGTTGAACTGCTGGACGATGCGGGCGTAAGCTTGCAGGAGCTGGGGGGTCTTGTCGCGCTTGGGGTCGCCCAGGATGACGCCCTTGCCGCCGCCAAAGGGCAGCTCGGCCAAGGCGCATTTGTAGCTCATCGCTTGGGCGAGCTTGAGGGCGTCTTCGAGGGCCGCTTCCCAGCTCTGGTAGGGATAGAAGCGCGTTCCACCGGTCGCTGGCCCCAAGGCCGTGCTGTGGATGACGATGAGCGCCTTGAGGCCCGTTGCGGTATCGCTATAATAGTGCACTTCTTGTGGCGTGTATTGAGCGATCAGCTCATGAGCGTTCTGGGCTTTCATAGTCGTAAGATCCTTTCGAAGATGGGCAGGAGAAATCCGCTGGAGAGTATGCCAAGCACCGCGCCGCTGATGACATCAGAGGGATAGTGTTCGGCCACGTGGATGCGCGAAATGGCGATCACGCTCGCGGCGCTGTACGCGGCGATCTGCACCGGCAACACCGGGTAAAAATGCGACAGCACATAAGCAATCCCAAACGACGTCGTGGCGTGGCCTGAGGGGAACGAATACGTGTCGAGCAGTCGGTACCCCAGATCATGTTCCGGAGCGATATAGAGCGGGCGTGCGCGCTTGAAGACGAACTTCAGAGCTCTAAACAGGGCAATATTGATGATCGTGATGGCGAAGGCGATCATCACGTACTTGCGATCCAGGGGCGTGCCCCAGATGAGTATGAATAAGCCAATAAGAGCCCAGAGATACCCATCCCCCAAATAGGTAGCGATGATCATGGCCGGGGAGAGCTTCTTCAGCAAGCGATTGGTCCTGGCGAACCGCACGTAGCGCTCATCCCACAGGATGATCGTATAGGGCAGGATATCGGCGAGATAGTGATAGAGCGTGAGAAATCGCTTCTGTATGGCTATCTGTGTGCGTCCCATCAGGGGCTCCTCTCGCTCTTTGGGCGGAGTGTAGGAAAGAGAATGACTTCGCGGATCGACGGTGCGTCGGTGAGAAGCATGGTCAATCGGTCTATGCCGATGCCCAGGCCCCCTGTAGGTGGCATCCCATGCTCTAAAGCTATTAAGAAATCTTCATCGAGTGGTTGGGCCTCTTCATCGCCGGCGCGGTGCAGAGCCTCTTGAGCGAGGAATCGCTCCCGTTGGTCGATGGGGTCGTTCAGCTCGGAGAAGGCATTTCCGAACTCCATCGCCCCCATGAACGGCTCAAAGCGCTCAACAAAATTGGGATTGTCCGGCTTCCTCTTAGCGAGGGGCGAAAGCTCTATGGGGTAATCGAGCACGAACGTCGGCTGGATGAGCTTCGGCTCGACGTAGGTCTTGAGCAATTCGTCGACTTGCTTGCCCCAGGTGGGCTGCGGGTCTACGGCGAGCTTTCTGCGCTCGATCTCGGCGCGTAATTCCGGCAGCGTTCTATAATATTCAATGTCGATGCCCGTGTGTTCTATGAGAGCTTCCCGCAAGCGGATGCGCTTCCATGGGGGGCTTAAATCTATCTCGTTGCCCTGATAGAGAATGCGCGTCGAGCCGAGGGCCTCCTTGGCGATCTGGAAGATCATCCTCTCTGTCAAGGCCATCATGTCGTTATAGTCTGCATAGGCCCAGTAGCACTCCATCTGGGTGAATTCGGGGTTGTGCTTGGTGCTGATGCCCTCATTGCGGAAGTCCTTGCCGATCTCGTAGACTTTCTCTAACCCCCCGATGATAAGGCGCTTCAGATAGAGCTCGTCGGAGATTCTCAGATAGAGCGTCATGTCGAGGGCGTTGTGATATGTCGTAAACGGCTTGGCGGCTGCGCCGCCGTAGAGGGGCTGTAAGATGGGGGTCTCTACTTCGAGGAAGCCTTCGCTGTCTAGGAACCTTCTCATGGCGCTGACGATGCGGCTGCGGGTGATCGCGATGCGGCGCGCCTGCTCGTTCGCTATGAGATCGAGATACCGCTGGCGATAGCGGATCTCCGTATCGTGGAGGCCGTGCCACTTTTCGGGCAGGGGCCGCAAGGCCTTGGCCAAGAGAGTGAATTCTTCAACGCGCACGGAGAGCTCGCCCTTCTTGGTGCGGAAGACCACCCCCGCTACCCCCAGAAAATCCCCGATATCTATCTGGGTGAGCAGCTCGTAGGGTTCCTTCCCTAGGGTATCGGCTGTAGCATAGAGCTGGATGCGTCCGGAGCCGTCGCGCAGATCGAAGAAAGACGCCCCACCCATCACCCGGCGCGCGGTGACCCGACCGGCTACTTGGGCACGGGTGGAGCTATCGCTGCCAGCGGGCAAGTCGCGAAAGCTCCTGTGGAGTTCTTCGGCAAGATGGGTGCGCGCGTATCTGGCAGGGTAAGGGTCAATGCCGCGCTGACGCCACTCCATCAGCTTGCGCAGGCGTTCTTCGCGGAGGGGGTTGCTCGCGTCCATGGGGATCGGTGGCGTTCAGCGCTCTATGCCCAAGATCTTGTAGCGTATGATACCGCGCGGGGTCTCGACGTGGATCTCGGAGCCCTTGCGCTGCCCCATCAGCGCCTTCCCCACCGGCGATTCCGTCGAGATCTTGTTCTGTTCGGGATCGGCCTCGGCAGGGTTGACCAGCTCATACGTCTCGGTCTTGTTGGTCTTCAAGTCCTTCAGGACCACACGCGAGCCAAGTCCCACGGTCTTCGTGCTGATCTGGCTCTCATCCAAGATGACAGCTTTCTCTAAAAGTTCTTCTAAGCGGCGCACCTCGGCTTCATAGTAGTCCTGCTCGCGCTTGATATCTAAATACTCTTTGTTCTCCCGCAGCTCCGCCCCGTGTTCCTTGGCCATCTTGAGCTTCTTGGGCAGCTCTTCGTAGAGAATCTTTCTATACTCTTCGAGCTTCTTCTTCTTGAGCTCGTAGCCTTCCGGCGTCAGGATGATCTCTCCCATCGCTTCCATATTAGCTACCCCCTCCTGATTCTCATCGGAACGTGAGTAGTTATCCTCAAGCATTCCGGTTGGATATGTTCTTCGGGTTGGGGTCGGTGCGCCCTATACTATAGCAAAATCCCGCCAAAAGTTCAAGAAGGCCCTCGCCTCGGCTGCGCCACCCCTCTCTCCACCCTCACCCCCAGCCCCTCTCCCCTCCGAGGGAGAGGGGAGCAGGGGGTGAGGGCCATCCCCTACTGCGCGCTCAAGGCTGTGAGGGCTTCGACAAAGCGTTGACGGAGCTGGGCGTTGGAGAGAGCGAGCACGGCGGAGCGGGGCTGGACGATGAGGTCGAGCCCACGAGTCAGCTCCGGGTGGAGGCGAAACGCTTCCCGGATGATGCGCTTGATACGATTGCGCACATGGGCCTTGCCCAGCTTCTTGCTGATGCTGAGCCCCAAGCGTCCCAGCTCCGCCTGGCCTGTGCGCACGTAGAAGATGCGAAAGCACTCGTCTTTATAGAGCTGGCCGTGCTCGTAGATGTACTGGAAGTCGCTGGGTGAGCGAATCCGCCGCGCCCGCGAAAATGTGAACGACACGGTGCTAGACTACCGAGTTTATCTGGGCACAGTCAAGTCTAGGGGGCGGTGACGCGCACGCGCCCTTTGAGCTGTTCCAGTCTCTTCGGCCCAATCCCGCGAATCTTCAAAAGCTCGTCGACGCTCTTAAAACCCCCGTGCGCTTGGCGATATTCGAGAATGCGCTGCGCCAAGACCGGCCCGATCCCCGGCAGATCGATCAGCTCTTCTAGAGTCGCTCTATTCAAATCGAGAGGCTCGTTGAGCTTCGTAATAAACCGCGTGATCTTCAGCTGTGGAGTCAGCGTCACTTGTGTCCCCACAGCTATCGCTATCGCCACAGCGATCAGACAGACTAAGACGATCTTATCTGATCTTTTCAGGGTCATGGCAACAGTTCTTTGATGCGCTCGATCCCTTGGGTCTCCCAAGCGAGAATGAGCTTTGGCGGGATTGGGCGATATTTATCTAAACTGAATTTCATGCGATAGAATTTGACGAAGAGCTTTTGCAAGCGGGCGCGCAGCTTGGGGTTTTGGGCTAAGAAATCGCGCTTCTCTTGGCAGAGCTGTTCCAGTTCTTCTAGATAGAATTCGACTTGAGCGGCTTGGCGGAAGAGCGCCTCGGCGTGTGTGGGGTCGGCGCCGTCTAGGCTCTCGACGGCTTCTCTCCAGAGCTTGCGGCGGACTAGCTCTTGCTGGGCGCGGAGCTTCATCCGTTCGGCTTGCTCTTGGTAATATTCAAGCTGCGACGGGGGGAATTCGAGCAGATGACAGCGGCAGTCGGGGTGCAGGGGGGGCTGGACTGTCGGGGCATCGCTGATCTCTCCATGATGGCTCAGACAGGTCTCACAGGTGAGAAAGTGCACCTGAGCATAGAATTGGAAGTACTTTTCAGATCGATGCCCAAAGAGCGCCATA
>FWWL01002614.1_pt1 | contig 36267 bp, 34 predicted proteins | sample 2228331 | NCBI WGS metagenome assembly FWWL01 (sample SAMEA103939775, study PRJEB20133) | metagenome
GCCGACGCCGCCGCGTTCGGCCGGCGGCGCGCTGGGCGCCGCGACCGGCGCCGTCGGGGGCGGCGGAACGACCACGATCAGCGGCCAGATGCTGCGCACGAGTTTCGAGGCCTTCGACGCCCGCCATCTGGCGCGCGTGCTGACCGAGAAAGCGCAACCCGGCGCAGGCGAACCGATGCGACCGATTTTTGGCCGCTTCGAGCAGGACGGCTACACGCTCGACATGGGCAAGGCCGGCAAGATGTCGCTCGGCAAGTCGAGCGGTACGGGCTTCGCCGCCAAGGTCGGCCCCGAGCCGCTGGGCGAGGTGCTGTCCCGGCTCGTCGCGCTCAGCGACGCCGCCGAAAAATCCGCGCGCGAAGCCAAGCCGTCCGACAAGCCGCTGAAAACCGAGGACGAGAGACGGATGGGGCTCGCCCTGCTCTCGCTCTACGACAGCGTCTCCTATGGCAATGGCGAGCTGCGCGACCTTGCCATGACGCTGATCACGCCGCCGACGCCGGGCGCCAAGCCAGAAACCGTCGAGTTCAAGATAGCGCGGATCGCCTATGGCGAGAGCGCGCCGGCCAAGAGCGGCTTTGCGCTGGAGGGCACGAGCTTTTCCGGCGGCGGCGCAAAGGGCCAGATCGAGACGATCGCCTATTCCGGCTTTTCGCTGTCGCCGCTGATCGAGGAACTGAAGGCGCTACTGGCGAAGCCCGACGCCGACATCGACAATCTCGACTTCCGCAAATTCATCCCGACCATCGGCACGATCCGGATGACCGGCATGAGCGTCGATGCGCCCCAGCCGCCGCGCCGCGGCCAGCCGCAGCCGCCGCTGCGGATCGGGCTCGGGCTGATGGAATTGAAGACGGGCGAGCAGCTCAACGGCGTGCCGACGGCCGTGAGCCTGACGCTCGACAACCTGCTCGTGCCGGTCACCGAGGGGCCGGGCAACCCCGCCGCGCGCGACCTGATCGCGATGGGTTTCCGGACGCTCGATCTCTCCGCCAAGCTCGACATGGCGTGGGACGCCGCCAAGAGTGAACTCGGCGTGCGCGCGCTCTCGCTGGGGGCTGCGAACATGGCCAAGCTCGACATCTCCGGCATCCTTGGCAACGTCACCAAGGACCTGTTCGCCAGCGATCTCGCTCTGGCGCAGGTCGCGGCGCTCGGCGCGACGGTGCGCAGCGTCGAGGCGAAGCTGCAGAATTTCGGCCTGCTCGAAAAGCTGGTCGAGAACGAGGCCCGCAAGGCCAACCGCAAACCGGACGATATGCGCCGCGAATATGCGATGATGGCGAGCCTCGGACTGTCGGCGATTCTCGGCCCCTCCGACGCCGCCAAGACGCTGACGGCGGCGATTTCGCGCTTCGCAGCGCAACCGCGCGCGCTGACCGTGCAGGCGTCCGCCAAGTCCGGCTCCGGGCTCGGGCTCGCCGACGTGCTGACGATCACCGACCCGACCCAGATCTTCGACAAGATCGACCTCAAGGCCACGGCCGAGTGAGACAGGCGGCCGACCGGCACGGCGACGCCCTGCTGCCCGAGGATGCCGACTGGACGCCGGGCGCGCTTGCCGTCTGGTGGGCCGGCCTGTCGCCGATTCCGCGCGGCTGGCTCTCGCGCCGCCTCAATCCCGACAACCAGACCCGGCTGCATCTGGCGCATCTGATAGCCCGGCGACGGGGCCAGATCGCGATCGGCCCCTACAGCTATGGCCGTCCCAAGATCCGCTTTCCCGAGAGCGGCGCGCGGCTCGTGATCGGCCGCTTCTGCTCGATCGCCGATGGCGTCGAGATCCTGCTCGGCGGCAATCACCGCCTCGACTGGGCGACGACCTATCCGTTCGCCGCCCTGCCCGGTCTCTGGCCCGAAGCGGCGGGTCTGGACGGCAGCCATGTCAGCAACGGGGATGTCGTCATCGGACATGATGTCTGGCTCGGCTCGCAATGCCTCATCCTGTCGGGCGTCACCATCGGACATGGGGCGGTCGTTGCGGCACGCGCCGTCGTCACGCGCGATGTCCCGCCCTATGCGATCGTGGCCGGCAATCCCGCCAGGCCGGTGCGCTACAGGATGAGCGAGAACCGGATCGCCGCCCTGCTCGCGAGCCGCTGGTGGGCGCGTCCGGAACCTGAAATCCGCAAACTGATCCCGATGCTGATGTCGGACCGGGTGGAGGCGCTGGATCAAGGCCTCCAGCCGACCGTCCAGAAACAATTTGTCATCGACGGAAACGCACCGTAACGCATGCGGCGTCTGTCACCGCCGACGCCGGATCGTTTCCATGCATGCTTCCGCCCAGGACAAGGCCCGCGTCTTCCGCCGCGCCTATCTCGCCGAGGTCGAGACGACCGCTCTGACCGTGCTCGATGTCGGATCGGCGATCGTCGACGGGCAGAGCCTGTCGAACCGCGACGTGATGGGAAATCCGGCCTGGACCCTGCGCGGGATGGACATCGAGCCGGGTCTCAACGTCGATATCGTCGTCGCCGACCCCTATGACTGGAGGGAGATCGAATCCGGCTCCGTCGATGTCGTGACCTGCTCGGAGGTGTTCGAGCATGCCGAGTTCTTCTGGATCACGATCCTCGAGATCGCACGGGTGCTGAAGGGCAACGGGCTCGCCTTCATCACCTCGCCCGGCGGCGGGCCGCGCCATCGGTTCCCTGTCGATTGCTGGCGCTTCTACGACGACGCCTTCCCGGCGCTGGCCCGCTATGCCGGGCTCACTTTGCTCGAGGCTCAGGTCCAGTGGGTGCCGGCCTATCGCAAGGGCATCCAGTGGCGCGATTCGAGCGCGGTGATGCAGAAGCCGGCGCGTGACACCGGCGCTGCCCATGCCGACGCCATGCGCTACGCCATTGGCAAGAGCCTGCGCGCCGCCGAGCCGGCGCTGGCCGAGATCGAGGCGTCAAAGCTCGCGCCCACGCCCTGCCCGCTCAGCGCCATCCCGCCGTTGACCGGCCGGAACGCCTTCCTAGCGCGAGAAGCCGAACTGCTGGCCGGCGAAAGCGTGGCGTTGCGCAAGACCCGGCTCGTGCTGCGCCAGCTCCGCGAAATCCGGCGGATCATCGCGACGCCGATGCGCGACCTGCATCTGTAAGGCCTGCATCTGCAAGGCCCTGGCGGCGCAGCGCCGTGTCGCCGCGCCGGAAGGCGAGCGCGCCCGCCGCCGAACCGGCATGCGCGGCCATCCTCCTGGGGTTGAGGATCAGGCCGTAAGCTGCTGCTTTGGCTGCACTTCTAACGATGGTCCAGAGAGAGGGCACAGCCAGCCCGTACTTCCTCGATACATAGGCGTGCGACCAGGCGAGGTGCCATCGCGCAGTGAAGCGACGGCCCAGGCTGGCCGCGCTGGAGCGCCCTCGCCCATGCGACGCTTCCGCCGCGTTCACATGAACGAGCGCGTGGCCGGCGTCGCGCATCCGCCGGCAGAGATCGTCATCCTCGTAGAACAGGAAGATCGCCGGATCGAACCCGCCCAAGGCCAGGAACAGATCGCGCCGGACCAGCAGACAGGCCCCTGAGAGAAAGGGCAGGCAGATATCGCCCTCGGGCAGCATCATTCCGCCCTTCAGATTGAGATGGGGCGGCGAGAGCAGCGAGCGCGGCTGCAGGAAGACCCGCCCCGAGGGCTCGACGATGCGCGGCGCCAGAAGCCCGGCGTCGGGATAGCGCGCGGCAGCGGCGTGCAGGGCCGCAATCGCGCCGGACTGCAGGACGAGGTCAGGATTGACGATCAGCGCATAGGGCGTGCGACAGGCCGCGATGCCGGCATTGTTGGCGCGGCCATAACCCTCGTTGCGAGAATTGGCGACGAGCTGCGCGCCAAACCTTGCCGCGATGGCGCGGCTGTCGTCTGTGCTGGCGTTGTCGACGACGATCGCCGACACGCCCTCGCTTCGCAGGGCGCTCAGGCAGTCGGCCAGTACGCTTGCGCTGTCATGGCTGACCACGATGGCGGTGACGCTGTCGGCGGCGATGGAGTGGGGGTCTCCCGGCATGGCGGCCTTGTCGCCGGGAACGCGTGACGCAAGCAAGCGGAATTCAGCGCCGGGCCAGATGGCCGAGTTCGCGCTGCAGATCGGCGCGTTCGTTCGCATCGCAGGGCTTTGGAGCCTTGTAGGCCTTCACCGCAAAGCCGGAGCTCGCCGCCGCGAAGCGCGCCCTCTCCTCCCGGTCGAGCCGGGCTGCGACGCGGGCACGATCGACCCTGACGCCGCAGTCGAAGCCGCGCGAGACGCGCGAGGCGGCGTATTCGGGCGTGCCGGGCGCCGGCCCCATGGCGGTGCAGGCCGGAAAGCCGAGCGCCAACAGCGCGGCGAGGCAGAGCTTCGGAGACGACATGGTCGGATCGGCGCGCGCTAGAGCCCGTCGAAGCGGCCGGCGCGGATGCCGTTCATGCGCTCGCGCAAGGCGGCGCGCTCCTCGCGATCGCAGGCCTCCGGGCGGATGCCCTGATTGATTGTCTGCGCTTCGGAGACCGTAATGTAGGTTGAGCGAGCGCTGGCGATGTGCTCGGGCGTCGCGCCGCGCTGGCTTTCGCTGGCCAGAAAACGATCCAGCGTGTCGCGGCGCGGGCTGCCGGCGCGGCAGGCGAGCGCGCGAGAGACGGTGTTGGCCAGTTCCGAGGCGCGCGAGGCGCTCGGATTGGAAGGGCCGGAGACGCAGGCCGCCAAAGGCAGCCCCAGCAGGCAGGCGACCGCGAGCGGCCGGACGAGGACAACAGCGCGCATCGGATCAGCCGTTCTTTTCGGGGGCGTTGATGCGCAGATGCGCCTCGCGGAGCTGCTTTGGCGAGGCTTCGGAGGGCGCGCCCATCAGCAGATCGACGGCCTGCTGATTCATCGGAAACAGCGCCACCTCGCGCAGATTGGTCGCGCCCGCGAGCAGCATGATGATGCGGTCGATGCCGGCCGCCATGCCGCCATGGGGCGGCGCGCCATACTGGAAAGCGCGATACATGCCGCCAAAGCGCTCGATCACCGTCTCCTCGCTATGCCCGGCGATCTCGAAGGCCTTCACCATCGCCTCGGGACGATGGTTGCGGATGCCGCCCGAGGCAAGCTCGTAGCCGTTGCAGGCGATGTCGTACTGGAACGCCTTGATCGTCAGCGGGTCGTCGTTCTTCAGCGACTCCAGCCCGCCCTGCGGCATCGAGAACGGGTTGTGCGAGAAATCGACGCGCTTCTCGTCCTCATCGTACTCGTACATCGGGAAATCGACGATCCAAGCGAAGGCGAAGGCGTTCTCGTCGATCAGCCCGAGTTCGGAGCCGACCTTGTTGCGGGCGCTGCCTGCGAATTTGTAGAACTTGTCGGGGTTGCCTGCGGCAAAGAAACAGGCGTCGCCGGGCTTCAGGCCCATCTGCACCACGATCGCGGCGACGCGCTCGGGCCCGATGTTGTTGGCGATCGGCCCCTGCCCTTCGCCGTCGTCCTTGATCATCAGATAGCCCAGCCCCGGCTGGCCTTCCCCTTGCGCCCAGGAGTTCATCCGGTCGCAGAAGGCGCGGCTGCCGGCGTTTGGACCGGGGATTGCCCAGACGCGGTTCTTCTCGTCCTCGAGGATGCGGGAGAAGACCTTGAAGCCCGAGCCGCGGAAATGCTCCGAGACGTCCTGCATCACCAGCGGGTTGCGCAGGTCGGGCTTGTCCGAGCCGTACTTGGAAATGGACTCGGCATAGGGGATGCGCGGCCATTTCTTCGTGACCGACTTGCCGCCGCCGAACTCCTCGAAGACGCCGGAGATGACCGGCTCCATCGTGGCGAAGACGTCCTCCTGCTCGACGAAGCTCATCTCGACGTCGAGCTGGTAGAACTCGCCCGGCAGGCGGTCGGCGCGCGGGTCCTCGTCGCGGAAGCAGGGCGCGATCTGAAAATAGCGGTCGAACCCGGCCATCATCAAGAGCTGCTTGTACTGCTGCGGGGCCTGCGGCAGCGCATAGAACTTGCCGGGATGCAGGCGGCTCGGCACGAGGAAGTCGCGCGCGCCTTCCGGCGAGGAGGCGGTCAGGATCGGCGTCTGGAACTCGTTGAAACCGGAGTTCTTCATACGGGTGCGTAGCGAGTCGATCACCTTCCCGCGCAGCATGATGTTGTTGTGCAGTTTTTCGCGGCGCAGATCGAGGAAACGGTATTTCAGCCGGGTGTCTTCGGGATACTCCAGATCGCCGAAGACCGGCAGCGGCAGCTCGGCCGAAGGGCCGAGCACCTCGATGCCGGTCGCGAAGACCTCGACCGCGCCGGTCGGCAGGTTGGCGTTCTCGGTGCCCGCGAGGCGCGGCTTGACCTTGCCATCGATCCGCACGACCCATTCGGAGCGCAATGTCTCGGCATCGGCGAAAGCCGGCGAATCCGGGTCGATCACGACCTGCGTCATGCCGTAATGGTCGCGCAGGTCGATGAAGAGCACGCCGCCATGGTCGCGGATGCGGTGGCACCAGCCGGAGAGGCGGACCTGCTGGCCGACATCGCTCTCGCGAAGCGCGCCACAGGTATGCGAACGATAGCGGTGCAGGGTCACGGGACGGGTCTCTTTGGGATGTCGGGCGCGGCTCGGCAAAGCGCAGGCGGCGGTTCGCGGGTTAAGCACACGCCCGCACGCGGATTGTCAAGAACGCCCGCGACATGACGGCGCTTCGTCTGCTAAGAGGCCGGCCATGAGCCTCATAACCACGACCGCTGCCCTCGCCGACGCCTGTGCGCGGCTGGCCAAACACCCTTTCGTCACGGTCGACACCGAGTTCCTGCGGGAGACGACCTTTTATCCGAAACTCTGCCTGATCCAGCTCGCCTCGCCCGACGAGGCCGTGCTGGTCGATCCGCTCTCGCCCGATCTCGACCTCGCACCCTTTCTGCTGCTGATGGCCAACCGGCACGTGGTCAAGGTCTTCCACGCGGCGCGGCAGGACCTCGAAATCGTCTGGATCATCGGCAAGCTGATCCCCGCCCCGCTGTTCGACACGCAGGTCGCCGCCATGGTCTGCGGCTATGGCGATTCGGTCGGCTACGAGCAGCTCGCCAACGACCTCGCCAAGGCGCGGATCGACAAGTCGTCGCGCTTTACCGACTGGTCGCGCCGGCCGCTCAGCGAGGCGCAGCTCGCCTATGCCGAGTCCGACGTGACCCATCTCCGCGATGTCTATCTGGCGCTCGACGCCGACATCAAGGCGAGCGGCCGCGAGGCCTGGGTCGCCGAGGAAATGTCGGTGCTGAATTCTCCAAGCACCTATGAGGTCAAGCCCGAGAACGCCTGGCAGCGCCTGAAGGGCCGCATCCGCAAGCCGAAGGAACTGGCTCTGCTGATGGAGCTCGCCGCCTGGCGCGAGCGCGAGGCGCAGAGCCGCGACGTGCCGCGCCAGCGCGTGCTCAAGGACGATGCGCTGATGGACATCGTGCAGCGCGGGCCGCGCTCGGTCGAGGCGCTGGCGGAACTGCGCTCGGTTCCGAACGGCTTCGAGCGTTCGCGCGCCGGGGCCGAGGTGCTGGCCGCGATCGAGCGGGGCATGGAGCTCGATCCCAAGAGCCTGCCCCGGCTTGAGCGCGAGCGCGGGCGCGGCGGCAACGGCGCGGTGCTCGACCTGCTCAAGGTGCTGCTCAAGGCGGTCTCGGACGCCGAGCGCGTCGCGCCCAAGATCATCGCCTCGTCGGACGATCTGGAGGCGATCGCCTTCGACGACGAGGCCGACGTGCCGGCGCTTCAGGGCTGGCGGCGCGAGGTTTTTGGCGAGAAGGCTCTGGCGCTGAAGAACGGGGCCCTGAGCCTCCGGATCGTGCGCGGACGCGTCACGGTCGCCTAAACGGGCTTAGCCCGCCACGATGTCGTGCTCTCGGCCGAGCAACCTGGCGAGCTGCTTGAGCCTTCCCATCACGCGGTCGCTCGCCAGAGCCGTGAGGTCCGATGGCAGGCGAAGCACCAACCGGCTGTCGACGCAGAGCAGCGTCGTCCGCGACAGGATGCCCGGCATGCCCGCCGAGAGCAGATAGGCGACGCGGAACGCGCCGGCGAGCACCTGCGACATCTCGATCTGGCGCGGGGCCAGCAGGCGGCGCAAACCCTCGGCAGAGACGGTGTCGGTCTTGTTGCCGGCATAGCGATGAAACACCGTCAGCGCCAGAAAGGCGCGGCCGGGGTGGTCAACGCCGCTGAAGGCGGCGTGCGCGATCACGTTGAGGCTCTGCTCGCCGCGATAATCGGGATGCGCCCGCCAGCCGATGTCGGACAAAAGGCAGGCGGCCTCTTCCAGCCGGCGGTCCCCGTGCTCCTCGGGCAGCCCCGCGCTGGCGACCAGCCGTCGTGTCCAGGCGATCAGATCGGCGCCATGGCGCGGCTCGCGCGAGCGGAGCTGGTTGTAGTCCTGCGCCGCGCGCAGCAACGGATCGACGGCGCGCTCATGGCCGGGCAACATGTCGTGCAGCAGCCCCTCGCGCACGCCGCTGGCCGAGATCACGACGGCGCGCGGGCGGCCGCGCTTGATCAGCAGGTCGAGCACCAGCGCGCCATAGGCGAGCAGCGGCCGCCGCGCCGACGAGACCGCGTCGATCGCCTCCAGCACGCTGGCGTCGGCGCGCTCGACGAGCCGTGTGAAATCGGCGACGTCGCGGGCCGGCACGGTGTAGCCATGCATCACGCTGAGCGGATAGCCGGCCTGGCGCTGGTGCAGCGTCGCCAGCGCGCGCCAGGTGCCGCCGACGGCGAAGAAGTCCTTGCCGCGCATGGCTGAGACCTGGGGCAGATGATCGAGCTGGTCGCGCACGATCTTCTCGGCCGCCTTGAGCGAGCCTTTGGAGCGGTCCATCAGCGCCAGACCGCCGATCGGCAGGCTGACGCCCTGCCCCACCCTATCGCCATCGACGGCGATGAGTTCAAGCGAGCCGCCGCCGAGATCGCCGACGACGCCTTCGGGCTCCGCAAAGCCGGAAATCACGCCGAGCCCCGACAGGAAAGCCTCGCGGTCGCCCGAGATCAGCTCGATCGGCTGGCCGATGGCGTTTTCCGCCCGGGCCAGGAAGTCGGGGCCGTTGGCGGCGTCGCGCGCCGCCGCCGTGGCGATGACGCGGATCGAGCCGACCTGCATGGCGTCGCAGAGGATGCGGAAGCGCACCAGCGCCTCCAGCGCGCGCGCCATGGCGTCGTCGGCAAGGCGGCCCGTGGTAGCGACCTGTTTGCCGAGGCCCGCCATCTCCTTCTCGTTGAAGACCTGGGCCGGCGCGCGCGCCAGCATCTCGTAGACCACGAGGCGCACGGAATTCGAGCCGATGTCGACGATCGCGATCGTCTCGCCGAAGCTCAGACGCCCCGGCGCGAAACCGGGGAGCATGAACTGGTCAGCCCTTCTTGCCCGACTTTCGGGCGAGACTGCGGGGGCTGGAGTTAGAAAGCGATTTTCCACGTCCGGACAGGCTCGGATTCGTCATGAAATATTTGTGGGCGTTGAACGACTCGTCGCCCGGGGCCGGGACAATGCGTCGCGAACCGCCATCGGGCAAGATCGTCCAGCTCTGTTCGTTGTCGAGGAAGTTCGCCTGCATGATCTGCTCGATCAACTGCTGGTGGACCGTGGCGTTCAGGATTGGCGTCAGCGCCTCGACGCGGCGGTCGAGATTGCGGGGCATCAGGTCCGCCGAGGAGATGTAAGCCTTGGCCTTGGGCGACGGGAGGCCGTGGCCGGCCCCAAAGGCGTAGACGCGCGTGTGCTCCAGAAAGCGCCCGATGATCGACTTGACGCGGATGTTATCCGACAGGCCCGGCACGCCCGGCCGCAGGCAGCAGATGCCGCGAACGACGAAGTCGATCTCGACGCCCGCCTGGCTGGCGTCATAAAGCGCGTCGATGATCTCGGGGTCGACCAGCGAATTACACTTGCCCCAGATCGCGCCCTTCCGGCCCGCCTTCACATGGGCGATCTCCTCGGCGATGTCGGCGAGCAGGCGCTGCTTCAGGCCGACCGGCGAGACCGACATCTTCTCCAGTTCGGCGGGTTCCGCGTAGCCGGTGATGAAGTTGAAGACGCGGGCGACGTCCTGCGACATCACCGGATCGGCGGTGAAGAAGGAGACGTCGGTGTAGATGCGCGCCGTGATCGGGTGATAGTTGCCCGTCGCGATATGGCAGTAGCTGACGAGCTGACCGGCCTCGCGGCGCACCACCATCGAGAGCTTGGCGTGGGTCTTGAGCTCGATGAAGCCGTAGACGACCTGGACGCCGGCGCGCTCCAGATCCTTGGCCCAGCGGATATTGGCCTCCTCGTCGAAGCGGGCCTTGAGCTCCACAAGGGCGGTGACCGACTTGCCGGCCTCGGCGGCCTCGGTTAGCGCCGCGACGATCGGCGAGTTGGACGAGGTGCGGTAGAGCGTCTGCTTGATCGCGACCACGGAGGGGTCGCGTGCGGACTGCTGCAGGAACTGCACGACGACGTCGAAGCTCTCATAGGGGTGGTGGACGATCAGGTCCTTCTGGCGGATGGCCGCGAAGCAATCGCCGCCATGCTCCCGGATGCGCTCGGGAAAGCGGGCGTTGTAGGGCTTGAACTTCAAGTCCGAGCGATCGACGCCGACGAGCTGCGAGAGCTCGTTGAGGCCGATCATGCCGTCGACCTCGACGATCTCGTCATGGTCGACCTTGAGTTCGCGTATGATCATGCGGCGCAGATGCGCCGGCATGGCGGCGCTGACCTCGAGCCGAATCACCACGCCGAGACGGCGCAGCTTAAGCATGGTCTCGAAGACGCGGACCAGATCCTCCGCCTCCTCCTCGATGTCGAGATCGGTGTCCCGGATGACGCGGAACGAGCCGGTGCCCTTCACGTCGTAGCCCGGAAACAGCTTGCTGATGAACAGCGAGACCGTGTCCTCCAGCGTGATGAAGCGGTGCAGCCCCTCGCGCGCCAGGTCGGGCAGCTCGATGAAGCGGTCCATCTTGATCGGCACGCGGATCAGCGCGTCGAGCTGGCGGCCGTCGCTGGTGCGCTCCAGCGCCAGCGAGAGGGTGAAGCCGAGATTGGGAATGAACGGAAAGGGATGGGCCGGGTCGATTGCCAGCGGGGTCAGCACCGGAAAGACGTAGTGCAGGAAGTAGTCTTCGAGCCAGAGCCGCTCCTGCGGGCCGATATCGCCCGGCGCCAGCAGATGGATGCGGTTCTCGTGCAGGTCGCGCTTGAGTTCGACCCAGCGCGCCTGCTGGTCGGCGGTCAATGCGGTCACGGCCTTGCCGAGTTCGGCGAGCTGCTCGGCCGGCGTCAGCCCGTCCTGGCTCGGCGTCACGACGCCGGCCTTGTGCTGTTCGCGGAGCCCTGAGACCCGGACCATGAAGAACTCGTCGAGATTCGCCGCCGAGATCGAGAGGAAGCGCAACTGCTCCAGCAGCGGATGGTTGCGGTTCGACGCCTCCTCCATGACGCGGCGGTTGAACTGGAGCCAGGACAGCTCCCGGTTCATGAAGCGCGACGGCGACTGGCGCAGAGCGAGCGCCTCCACGGAGGTGGCCGGTTCGGCAACCTTGAGCGGCGCTGGTTCCATGTTCATCGGCTGTCCCGTCCTGGTCGCTGCTTTGGCCACGCTGGTCTCCTTGAGGCTCGTTGAAGCCATCCTAGCGTGACGGTTCGATGACGCGCGCAGGTTTTTGCGTCATGATCCGGCGCGGTCGCGGCTGAGGCGATCCGCCCCCTTGCGCGATCCGGCTCCCTCCTGTTTCGTGCATATATGAACGATCCAGCTTCGACTCGTTGAAGCCACCCCGATTTCTGATCGAATTCACCGAGGTTTTCTTGACCGGCAGCGCGACCTCCCTCGACGATGGCGACATCGTCTACCCTTCCGCCGTTCCCTTCGTGCTCGCCCATCTCGCCTGCTTCGGGGCGCTCTGGAGCGGCGTGACCGCCACGTCGCTCTGGCTGGCCTTTGGCCTCTACTGGCTGCGGATGTTCGCCGTGACTGGCGGCTATCACCGCTATTTCTCGCACCGGACCTACAAGACCAGCCGTGCGATGCAGTTCGTGCTGGCCATGCTGGCGCAATCGACGGCGCAGAAGAGCGTGCTCTGGTGGGCCTCCAAGCACCGCCACCACCACCGCCACGCCGACACCGAACTCGACGTGCATTCGCCGGTGCATACGGGTTTCATGTATTCGCATCTGGGCTGGATCTTCTCGAAACAGCATCACCGTTTCGATTCAGCCACCATCACCGATCTGACGAAATTTTCCGAGCTGCGTCTGCTGCATCGGTTCGAGCTTGCGCCCGCCATCCTGCTGGCGCTGGTCTGCTTTGCGATCGACGGTTGGGCGGGGCTTTTCATCGGCTTCTTCTGGTCGACGGTGGCCGTCTATCACGGCACGTTCTGCATCAACTCGCTCGCCCATGTGCATGGCGACAAGGACTATGTCACCGGCGACGAGAGCCGCAACAACTGGTGGCTCGCCGTCATCACCATGGGCGAAGGCTGGCACAACAACCATCATGCCTACCAGTACAGCGTCCGGCAGGGCTTTCGCTGGTGGCAGTGGGACCCGACCTACTACATCATCGCCGGCCTCTCGAAGCTCGGGCTGTTCTGGGACCTGAAGGCCCCGCCGCAGGCGATCGTCGAGCGCTCGCAGGCGCTGCCGCCGCGCGTGATCGAGCGCTCGGCCGAGCGGCTGGCGGCGTCCGTGCCGCTCGACCGCGCGCTGACGGCGTTCCGCGAGGCCTATGCAGCGACGCCGGCGCTCTCCGACATGCACCTGCCGACGATGACGCTGGCGGAGCTGCGCGAGGCGCTGGCGCAATTGCAGCACCGCGCCAGCGACCGGCTGAGCCAGATGCAGCTCCAGGCGCAGGAGGCGATGGCTCAGTGGCACATGCCGGTGCTGCCGAGCCGCGAGGAGCTGACGGAGAAGGCTGCCGCCATGTTCGTGCGGACGCCTTCCCTGGACGCGATCGCGGCGCGCGCCCATGACCTGCTGATCGAGGCGATGCATGCACGCCTGGTCGTGCCGGAAGCAGGTGGGACGAACCGCGCCTGATCAGCCGGCGGAGATCTGGCCGGCCAACGCCTCGGCCGCCAGCACGCGGGTGACGCGGCGGCCGCGTTCGAGCGAGAGCCGGTCGAGTGCATCGACCAGGGCCCGTGCTGCGGCAAAAGAACGCTCCATCCTGAGCGCCAGCATCTCGACGATGCCGGCATCGACGATGAGCTGCCGGTCAATGAAGAGCTTGACCAGCACGGCGCGCAGCAGCGCGTCGTCGGGGGGCTCGATGATGGCGTGCGGAGCCAGCCGCAGGCGCGAGAGCAGGTCGGGCAGCTTGACGCCCCATTGGTCGGGCGCGGCGCGCGCGGTCAGCAGCAGCGCACCATCGCGGGCTTTCAGCGCGTTCATCAGGTGGAACAGCGCAGCCTCGTTGCGCCGACCACGATCGCAATCCTCGACGACGAGCGCGCCGTTCGAGACCAGATGCGGCACGCTCGCGTCCGTCACCGCCTCGACCGGTACGACCCAGGCATGGGCGCGTCTTGCCCAGATCGCGGCGAGATGCGTCTTGCCGGCGCCCTCCGGCCCGATCAGCCTGAGCCAGGCATCGGGCCAGGCCGGCCAGGCCTCGATCAGGTTGTAGGCCGCCTCGTTCGAAGGGCCGATCAAAAAATCCTCGACGCCATGGCGGCTGTCGATCGGCAGGTCGAAGGCGAGTTGGCGCGGGCGGGCGGGAAGGTCCGGCATGGACGGGCGCGTACTCATCAATCCGGTTGCGTGAGCGGGGCTCGCAGAGGCTCCGCCAGGCTCCGAAGCGACCGGATCGTCACGCCGCCGAGAGGCATCGCGGTGTGCCAGAACCGGTCGAGGCCGTCAACGCGCGGGCGGACGTCGCCGACCCGCCGCCAGCCGCGAGGCCGTCACAGCGTCCTTGCGACCCGAAACCCGATCCCATTGGCTTCACCGTCCCTGCTCCAGTTGTTGCGGACGGTCGATCGCAACGCCGCCGGATCGTCGTAGAGAAAGGCGCCCCCGCGGGTGACGCGCTCGTCATCGTCGGGACAGCCGGATGCACGCGCGCTGCCGTCGGTTGGCGCATCGGCCAGATCCCGCTCCCAGCAGTCCTCGACCCATTCCCAGACATTGCCGTGCATGTCGTGAAGGCCGAACGCGTTGGGCTTGAAGGACCCGACGGGCGCCGTCCGGCGCGCATCCAGCTTGCTGCCACAACCCTCGCAATGGGCATTGCCCTGGCCGATCTCGTCGCCCCAGCTAAAGTGGGTCGTGCTCCCGGCGCGCACCGCGTATTCCCATTCCGCTTCCGACAAAAGCCTGTAGGTCTTGCCGCTCTTGCGCGATAGCCAGGCGACATATTGCTGGGCGTCGTCCCACGATACGGAGATCACCGGACGGTTACCGCGGCCCCATCTGCTGTCGTCAGGATTGCGACTGCACCCCTTCCCGACGACGCAGGCCTGCCATTGCGCAAAGGTCACTTCGAATTTGCCGACGCCGAATGGCTGGCCGATCGTGACGCGACGCTGCGGAGGATCGCCAGCCTCGTTTGGGCCCATCATGAAACTGCCGGCGGGAACGACGATCATGTCTGGGCAGCCGTCGGCGCAGTCGCGGAAGCTCTGACCTGCCCGCAACGGCTCCGAAGCGACCGCGGACGACGCGAATTTTTCCGGAGAGAACGTTGCAAAGCCGGCCGCGAGCGCCAGGGCTAGCGCGGCGCAGGCTGCTGATCGTGGCTTCCCTGCCATCATGGACCAACCGAAACACGCGAGACGACGGAGTTTATGCCGCATTCACCAACTGGCAAGCCTCGCAGTCCGCTTCGGATCGCTTTCTCGATCGGACCCGAGAACAGTTCGCGTTCTCAGCTATCGGATTCGATGCGCGCCTTGACGATGGCCGCCTTCATCCTGTCGCCACCATGGTAGAAGTGGCTCGCCATGTATTGTTTTAGGGCGAAGCGACATAGCACGCCGACGACCGCCGCCAGCGGCACCGCCATCAGCAGGCCGACGAAGCCGAACAGCGAGCCGAAGGCGAGCAGCGCGAACATCAACCAGACCGGATGCACGCCGATCGAGTCGCCGACGAATTTCGGCTGGAAGATGTTGCCCTCAAGGAACTGGCCGGCGGCAAAGACGGCAAGCGTCGCCAGAGGCAGCGTCCAGTCCGGCCAGAACTGCACCAGCGCGACGCCGACCGACAGAACGAGGCCGATCAGCGAGCCGACGAAGGGGATGAACGACAAGACGCCGCTTATGATGCCGATCAGCGCGCCGAAATTAACGCCGAGCAGGCTCAGGCCCACGGCATAGAAGATGCCGAGCAGCAGGCAGACGAGCGCCTGCCCGCGCAGGAAGCCGGCGATGGCGACATCCATCTCATGCAGCAATTGGCGGATCGTGTCGCGATGGTCGAGCGGGAGCCAGCCATCGACAGTGGCGCACATCCGGTCCCAGTCGACCAGCAGATAGAAGGCGATCACCGGGGTCAGGATGAAGAGCGAGAACACGCCGATGACCGCCGTCCCCCCGGTCCAGAGCGAGGCCAGCACGCTGCCGGCCCATTTGGTGCCCTCGCCGACCAGATTGCCGAGTGAACTCTGCGCATCCTCGGCGAGCTTGCTGCCGCCGAGCCGCTCCAGCAGCGGCGCGCCCTGCTCCAGCACCAGCGTCTGCAGGCGGGCCGCCAAGGTCGGCAGCCGCTCGACGAGGCCCACCAGCTGCTGCCCGAGCAGAGGCGCGAGCAGGATGAAAGCGAGCGCGATGACCAGGAGGAACAGGCACAGGATCACGATCGTCGCGGTCAGGCGGCCTAGCCCCATGCGCTCCAGCCTGTCGGCCAGCGGATCGAGCAGATAAGCAAGCGCCAACGCCGCGATGAAGGGCAGGAGCACGTCGCGCAGCAGCACGAGCAGCAGCACGAAGACGACCAGCGAGCCGAGCCAGAAGCCGATTTGACGTTGCAAAGTCATTGATCAGGCCTCTCGCGCCGTCATTTATGTGCAGTGCAGAAATGGGTGGAACCGAAGGAGGTTCCAAGCCGCAGCGCGAGAAATCAGCCGCCCGGCCGGAGCGCCGGCCTCACGCCGCCATATGCCGCAGCCAGAAGGCGAGATAGGCGGTCATCGAGCCGACCGTCAACAGCGCCACCAGCAACTGCCCGAGCTGCATGGCCTGCCCCGCATCGACGCCGAAGGCCTGCGTGCCGAGCACGAGCGCGGCGAAGGCCAGTTGCGCCGCCGTATTGAGCTTGCTGACGACGATGGGCGCGATCACCACCGGCCTCTCCATCACCCAGGACAGGATCACGGCCGATACGATCATCAGATCGCGCGCCACCACCAGGATGACGAGCCAGACCGGGATGACGCCGATCACCGCCAGCGTGACATAGATCGAGACGATCAGCGCCTTGTCGGCGACCGGGTCGAGATAAGCCCCCAGTTCGCTCGCCATGTCGAAGCGCTTGGCGATGAAGCCGTCGATGGCGTCCGAGACGCCGGCCGCGACGAACAGCACGAAAGCCGCCTGCCAGCGCTGGTTGACGATCATGACGATCACCAGCGGCACCAAGATCAGCCGGCCGATGGTGATGAGGTTCGGAAGCGTCATGGCGCGAGCTTCGCGCAAACGCGACGGAGTCGCTAGCCCGAAGCGGTGGAGCGCAGCTCGGAAAGCGCCCTGCCGGCTTGCAAGGGCCGGCCCGGTTGCCTATCGCTCGCCTGACTTCGAGCGAAAGTAGGCACCATGACCAAGCCGGGCCAGAACGGACTGACCTACGCCCAGGCGGGCGTCGACATCGACGCCGGCAACGCCATGGTCGACCAGATCAAGCCGCTGGTGCGCGCGACGCGGCGACCGGGCGCCGACGCGGAGATCGGCGGCTTCGGCGGATTGTTCGATCTCAAGGCGGCCGGCTTCACAGACCCGATCCTTGTCGCGGCCAATGACGGCGTCGGCACCAAGGTCAAGATCGCGATCGAGAGCGGCCTGCACTCAACCATCGGCATCGATCTCGTGGCGATGTGCGTCAACGATCTGATCGTGCAGGGCGCGGAGCCGCTGCTCTTCCTCGACTACTACGCCACCGGCAAGCTCGACCCCAATGTCGGCGTCGAGATCGTGCGCGGCATCGCCGATGGCTGCCGCCAGGCTGGCTGCGCCCTGATCGGCGGCGAGACGGCCGAGATGCCGGGGCTGTATGCCGAGAAGGACTATGATCTCGCGGGCTTTGCCGTCGGCGCGGCCGAGCGCGGCACACTGCTGCCGCGCGCCGACCTCGCGCCCGGCGACGTCGTCTTCGGCCTGCCCTCCTCGGGCGTGCATTCCAACGGCTACTCGCTGGTGCGGCGCATCGTGGCGCTGAGCGGCCTGGCATGGGACGCCCCCGCCCCGTTTGCGCCCGGCATGAGCCTCGCCGAGGCGTTGCTGATCCCGACCCGAATCTATGTGAAGCCGCTGCTGCAGGTGCTGAAACACACCGACGGCATCAAGGCGCTGGCGCATATCACCGGCGGCGGCTTTCCCGACAACATCCCGCGCGTGCTGCCCGCAGGACTCGGCGTCGCGCTCGATCTCGCCGCGATCCCCGTACCTCCGGTCTTCGGCTGGCTCGCCGGCGTCGGCGGCGTCGCCGAGCGCGAGATGCTGCGCACATTCAACTGCGGCATCGGCATGATCGTGGCGGCCGATGCGCCCAAGGCCGATGAGGTCGAGGCAGCACTGCGGGCCGCCGGCGAGGCGCCGGTCAGGCTGGGCGAAATCGTGCCTGTGAGCGATGGGGAGGAGCCGGTCTCCTATCGCGGCAAGCTCGCGCTGTGAGCGCGCCCCGCAGGCGCACCGGCGTCCTGATCTCCGGGCGCGGCTCCAACATGGTGGCGCTGGCGCAGGCCGCGCAGGCTCGGGATTTCCCCGCCGAGATCGGGCTCGTCCTGTCTAACCGGCCCGATGCCGGCGGGCTCGCGCGCGCTGCGGAGCTTGGCATTCCCACGGCCGTCGTCGATCACCGCGCCTTCGACAAGGATCGCGAGGCCTTCGAGCGCGCTATGGACGAGGTGCTGCGCATCAACCAGATCGAGCTGATCGCGCTCGCCGGCTTCATGCGGATCATGACGCCCTGGTTCGTGCGGCGTTGGGAAGGCCGGATGATCAACATCCACCCATCCCTCCTGCCGCTGTTCAAGGGCACGCATACGCACCGACAGGCCCTGGAGGCCGGCGTCGCGGAGCATGGCTGCAGCGTGCATTTCGTCGTGCCCGAACTCGACGCCGGGCCGGTGATCGCCCAGGCGCGCGTTCCGGTGCTGCCGGGCGACGACGAGGAGAGCCTCGCGGCACGCGTGCTGGCGCACGAACTGGCGCTTTATCCTCAGGCGCTGGCCGAGGTCGCTTCCGGCCGGGCCGTGCTGGTCGATGGCGCGCTGCGACGCTCCTGAGGCAGTTCGCAGGTCGCATTGGCGGCGCGCACCTCTTCCTCGCGCTGCCAGCGCCGGAACAGATCGGCCCGGCGCGCCGGATAGCGCTCGTCGCGCGCCACGAGATCGGTGATGCGGTCGGTGCGGAAATGGCGGAAGGCCTGCCGCAATTCGCACCAGGCGATGACGATGCGGACGCGGTCGTAGAAGGTCATGCCGATCGGCCAGATCATCCGACGCGTCGCCTGCCCGGCCTCGTCGCGATAGCCCACATCGAGCTTGCGGCCGAGGCGGATCGCGGCGCGCACCGCCGCGACATCCACCTGGTCGGCCGGCAGGTCGCGGCCATAGACCGGCGCAAACAGCGCGCCGTCGAGCAGTATCGGCTTGAGATGGACGGGGAGCACGGCCGCGACCTTGCTGACCACGTCCTCGGCAGCCCGCGCCAGCACGGGATCGGCGCGCTCGGTGAGCCAGCGCATGCCGACCAGCACGGCCTCGATCTCGTCGGGCGAGAGCATCAGCGGCGGCATGTCGAAGCCCGCATCCAGCACATAGCCGATGCCGGCCTCGCCCCTGACAGGAACGCCCTGACGGGCCAGCGCGGCGATGTCGCGATAGACCGTGCGCACCGAAACATCGAGCTCGGCGGCGAGCGTGTCGGCCGTGACCGGCCGCCGGCGGCGGCGCAGGCCCTGGATCAGATCGAGCAATCGTTCGGCGCGCTGCATGGTCGGTCCTGCCGGTCCCTGATGTCTCGCGACACCCTGTCACAGGCTACTGACGAAACATGTCAGCAGCGTGTCAGGAGAACGGAAGCAGATCAGCCGGCAGGCGGAACGGCAGGGGCAGCGTTTGGACGCCGGCTCAGACCGGCCGCTTCAGCTTGCACTGGTCGATGAAGTCGAGGCCCTTGGCGCGGGCCGAGTCGTTGAAATAGCCGGTGTCGCGGAAGGCCTGGAGCTCGTCCCTGGTCATCGCCTTGACCGTGCCTTTGGCGTAGCAGCTGCACGGCGAATGCACCGCTTCGCGCGTCGTGCCCATCAGGCGCGACTGCGTCACCAGGCAGGCGTCGAAGGCGCGCAGCTGGATCATATAGGGCGTCAGATTCTTGGCCGTCGGGTCCGGCGGCGGCAAGGCCGATGTGCCGCTGGCGGCATGCGCCGAAACCGCGATCGCAAAAGAAAAACCTGCGGCAAGAACAGCCGCTCCCATCCGCCGCATCGTCATCTGTCCGCCGATCCTTCGAGATCATGTCCGGCAGGCCCGATTCAGGCCCGCTCCGCCGCCGCGCGGATGGTCCACAGCGGCACCCAAAGGTCAAGCGGCGTTACGTCTCAGGCCGCCCTGATCCAGACCTTGTTATCGTGGAAGGCCGCGCCCCCGAAAGGCGCGACCGCGTCCGCGCCCGTGATCGTGTTGATGCCGCGGCCATGCCGATGGGCGGAATTGGGCCAGATCGATTCGGCGATGACGACGCCACGCACCACGCCCTCGAATAGCACGGCATGGAGATGCACGCTGCCACGCCGATTGCCGATCACGACCTCCTGCCCGGCCACGACGCCAAGGCGGGCAGCGTCGTCGGGATGCAGCATCAGCGTCGGCCGGCCTTCCTTCTTCACCGAGCCCGGCGTCTCGGTGAAGGTCGAGTTCAGGAAGCTGCGGGCCGGGCTCGTCGCAAGCCTGAAGGGATGAGCCTCGTCGGCCTTCTCCAGCACGTCCCAGTAGTCGGGCAGCGTCGGCATCTCCGCCCAGGGCCCCATCGGCCCCTCATTGGCGCTGGGCACCTTCGGCCAGTCCGGCTTGAAGCGGAACTTTTTGTCGCGATAGCCAAAGCCGTCTAGATAATGCGCCGTGCGATAATCCGGCTGCACGTCGTGGAAATCATTGGCGATCAGCTCGTCGAGGGTGCCGCGCCCGCTTTCGCGCAGGGTCCAGTCGACAATCTCGCGCGAGGTCATGGCGAAGCCGCGATGCTCGGCTCCAAGCCGGTCGGCGAGCGCGCAGATGACGTCGTGGTTCGAGCGGCATTCGCCCGGCGCATCGATCAGCTTGCCGCCCCACATGATGTGCTGGTGGCCGCCGCCCTGATAGAGGTCGTCATGCTCCATGAATTGCGTCGCCGGCAGCACGATGTCGGCCATCGCGGCGGTCTCGGTCATGAACTGCTCATGGACGACGGTGAACAGGTCGTCGCGGGCGAAACCCTGCTTGACCAGTTCCTGCTCGGGCGCGACCGAAACCGGGTTGGTGTTCTGGATGAACAGCGCCTTGACCGGGCCCTTATGACGTAGGGCCTCCGCATCCCCGGTCAGCACGCGGCCGATCTGCGACTGGTCGAGCTGGCGCACCGACTGGTCGACGACGTCGAGCCCCTCGATCAGGCTTTTGCGCCATTTGTAGATGCCGCTGTTCGAATGGAACGCGCCGCCGCCCTCGTGTTTCCAGGCCCCCGTCACGGTCGGCACGCACAGCGCCGCATGCATCGAGACCGAGCCGTTGCGCTGGCGCGCGAAGCCGTAGCCGAGGCGGAAGAAGCTCTTCTTGCGCGTGCCGACGAGCGCGGCGAACTCCTCGATCTCGGCGACGGTCAGTCCCGTGATCGACGCCGCCCATTCCGGCGTGCGGGTTTTCAGGTGTTCTTCCAGCTCGCCCGGCGCGTCGGTATGCGTCGCCAGATACTCGCGGTCGGCATGGCCGTCGCGGAAGAGGATGTGCATCACGCCGCAGGCGAGCGCGGCATCGGTGCCCGGCCGCAGCACCAGAGCGAGGTCCGCCTGGTCGAGGGTCGCGTTGCGGTAGATGTCTATCGCGACGATCTTCGCCCCGCGCGTCTTCCGGGCCTTGATCGCGTGGTGCATCACATTGACCTGCGTATGCACGGCGTTCGTGCCCCAGATCACGACGCAGTCGGACTTGGCCATCTCGCGCGGGTCCGGGCCAGCGAGCCGACCTGTACCGGCGATGAAGCCGGTCCAGGCCATCGTGGTGCAGATCGTCGAGTACTGGCCCGAGTATTTCTTCGCGTGGCGCAGGCGGTTGATGCCGTCGCGCATGACGAGCCCCATCGTGCCGGCGTAGTAATAGGGCCAGACGGCCTCCGCGCCGTACTCGGCCTCGATCGCCAGGAAGCGTTTGGCGATCTCGTCCAGCGCCTCGTCCCAGGTGACGCGCTCGAATTGCCCCGAACCTTTCGGGCCCGTCCGCCGCAGCGGGTGCATCAGCCGGTCGGGATGGTGGATACGCTCGGCATAGCGCGCAACCTTCGCGCAGATCACGCCGTCGGTGTAGCTCTGGCGCTTGGAGCCACGCACCCGGCCGATGCTGCGGCCGTCGATGACCTCGACCTCGAGCGAGCAGGCCGAAGGGCAGTCATGCGGGCAGACGGAAGGCAGATGCGCGACGCGCGGCAGTTCGGTCATGGGAGATCCTCAGGCATTCAGTCGTGCCGTGCTGCGGCGCAGCGGTCAATCCCGCCCGCGTCAACCGGGGGTTAACGCTAACGCTTCAGATTGCCGGGATCGGCCCGTCGCAAGGCGCGGCCAGCGTATCCGGAGTTTGTCTGCCTATGCGTTGCGTTGCGTTGTTTCTTGGCCTCATGGCCGGGCTCGTGCTGTCGTCGCCGGACCGGGCGCTCGCCCAGTCGCGCGACTACACCCAACTCACCTCGCCGGCCTCGGCGCAGAACTGGCATCTGACATTGGGCGCAGGCCTGCGCTACCAGCCAGACTATGCCGGCTCGAACGACTATGTCTTCCGGCCGCGCCCGATCATCTCGCTCGGAAAGGGCATCAAGAGCACCTGGTGGTCTGCCGAGGACGACGCGCTCTCGATCGGCTTCTTCTCCGGCACGGCCTGGCGGGCCGGCTTCTCCGGAAACCTGCTCTGGGAGCGCAAGGCCAGCGTCAATCCGGCGCTGGTCGGGGTGCCCAACACCAAGTTCGGTGTCGAGGCCGGCGGCTTCGTCGAGTTCTATCCGGCTTCCTGGCTCAGGGCGCGCGCCGATCTGCGGCGCGGTTTCGTCACCCATGACGCGCTCGTCGCCGACTTCAAGCTCGACGCTTTCACCAAGATCGGACAGGCCTGGACCGTCGGCGCAGGGCCGCGCATGAGCGTCGTCGGGGCCGACTATATCCGCACCTATTTCGGGCCCAACCCCGGCCTCGCCGGCATGGGCGGCCTGCTGCAGCGCTACAATGCCGGCGTCCACTCGGTCGGTGCGATCGCGCAGGTCACCTATCACTGGAGCGAGAAGCTCTCGACCACGGCCTATGTCGAATACAAGCACCTCGTCGGCGACGCGGCGAAGACGCCGATCGTGCGGACCTTCGGCTCGCGCGATTCGGTGACGCTCGGCATCTCGGCGAGCTACGCCTTCGATCTCGGCTTCTGATCCCTCAGTGACCATGGCCATGGGCATGATCATGCCCATGGCTCGCCAGCGCCCCGAGATCCTGCCCGGTGCGGTATTCCGTCCAGCTCTGGCGCAGGATCAGCGTCGCCGAATGCAGGAACAGGCCGGCCATGATCGCAGCGACCGCGAGGTCGGGCCATGCTGTGCTGGTGCCCCAGACGCCAACGGCCGCCAGCATGACCACGACATTGCCGATCGCGTCGTTGCGCGAGCAGAGCCAGACCGAGCGGACATTGGCGTCGCCGTCCTTGTAGCGCGCCAGCAGCACGACGCTGGCGAGATTGGCGGCGAGCGCGAGGAAGCCGACCATGCCCATCACCTCGGCGCGCGGCAGGCCCGGCCCGAGAAGCTGGTGGAGCGTCGAGCCCAGCACCCAGAAGCCCATCACGAAGAGCGAGACGCCCTTGGCCATCGCCGCCAGCGAACGGGTGCGCAGCGAAGCGCCGATGACAGCCAGACTGAGGCCATAGGTCAGCGTATCGCCGAGGAAATCGAGCGCGTCGGCCTGCAGGGCCTGCGAGCGGGCGAGATGGCCCGAGACGATCTCGACCAGGAACATCACGGCGTTGAGCGCGATCACCGCCCAGAGGATGCGCTTGTAGCGCGGATCGACGCCGTCGAAGATTGGGTTGCCCGAGCAGCCGCAGGCCTCGGCAGGAGCGGGCCTTGTATGGACCGGCGCATGCGCGTGGTCGTGTCGCGAGTGGTCATGGTGTGAATGTGCGCAGCCGGTCATCTCAAGGCCTTTCGTCGGGAAGGCCTGCACGCTACATGCTCTAGCGACTAGAGGATCAAGCGGAGATTTCGCGATGGATGCGATTCCGATCGGGGCGCTGTCGGAGGCGACCGGCGTCAAAGTGCCGACGATCCGCTTCTACGAGCAGATCGGCCTGCTGCCCGCGCCCCTTCGCACGCAAAGCAACCGGCGCAGCTATGGCCAACCGCATCTTCAGCGCCTGCGCTTCATCCGCCATGCGCGCGATCTCGGTTTCTCGGTCGACGACATCCGCGAATTGCTGGCGATGACGGCGCAGCCCCAGGCCTCCTGCGACCGGGCTGACAGCATCGCCCGCCGTCATCTCGGCGAGGTCGAGCGCCGCATTGCGCGACTGCAGTCGCTACGCGCCGAACTGCAGCGCATGATCGGTGAATGCAGCCATGGTCGGATCGCCGATTGCCGGGTGATCGAATCGCTCGCCGATCACGGGCAGTGCCTGCACGAGCACGCATGAAAAAGGCGGGTCTCGCGGCCCGCCCTTCTCATTCACTGAATGACGCTGCGCGTCGTATCAGCCGACGATTTCATTGCCGGCGAAGAACTGCGCGATCTCGATCGCGGCTGTCTCGGGGGCATCCGAGCCATGGACAGTGTTTTCGCCGACGGACTGGGCGAAGAGCTTGCGGATGGTGCCCTCGGCGGCGTTGGCCGGGTTGGTCGCGCCCATCACATCGCGATAGGCTGCGATGGCGTTCTCGCCTTCCAGCACCTGCACCACGACGGGGCCCGAGGTCATGAACTCGACGAGCTCGCCGAAGAACGGACGAGCCGAATGGACCGCGTAAAACGTCTCGGCCTGGGCCTTCGTCATCAGGATGCGCTTCTGCGCGACGATGCGCAGACCGGCCTTCTCGATGACCGCGTTGACCGCTCCGGTCAGGTTGCGCCGGGTCGCGTCGGGCTTGAGAATGGAGAAGGTGCGCTGGAGGGCCATCGGTCGATCCTTGAGGAATTATGCGGGGATTTCGGCGCGCTCATAGCAGCCGCCTCCCCGCCCCACAAGGCTAAGCCCCCACAAGGACCGAAGACTGCCTGCTCAGTGGCGGGTCAGGAAGGCGCGGGCCTCGCGGAGCGCCCGGGCGAGCTGCTCGGCGGTCATCTCCAGCGCCAGCTCCTGACGATGGGCAGCGGCCTGCCGGCAGCCACGGGCCATAGCCACGTTGAACCAGGTCTGTGCCGCGACCAGGTCGACCGGCGCGGTGCGACCCGCCGCATACATCAGCCCGAGCTGGTAATAGGCTTCGGCCGAGGTCTCGGCCGGAACCGTCAGCGAAGCCGGGATCGCGCTCATTTCCATGCGTGCCATGACAAACCACCCTCTTGTCTTGTTGTGCCGGCCACCCGTCCAAGGCCCCGGCTTCTGAGGATGAGATTTGGCCCCCGCCCTTAAAGGCGACGCTAAAAATTGCGATGAATCGAAGCTCAACGAGACGTAATCGATCCGTTAAATCAACGAAGGATTCAGGCTTGGATCGCGAATAATGACGATATTTCAATGTGATCCCTGCGATGCCACCAGCGCGCCGTTGACGGCGCATTCACCTTGCGACGCGGCAGCCCCGAGTCATCACTGCCGCAGCGGCAGCTTGTCAGGCGGGCGATCTCGGATATGGTTCATATCAGAACCATGCAGCATAGCGTGGTCTCCAACGATGGGAGGATTTCGATGCCTGTTCGATCGACGCTCGTGAAGGGCGCGCTTGTCGCACTCGGGCTGGCCGCCGCCGGCGCCGTCGCGCCCGCCGCCGCGCAGGATGTCACGGGAACCTGGCTGCGCGACACCGGGGCCTCGCGCGTGCGCTTCGCCAAATGCGGCGATGCGATGTGCGGCACGCTGGCGTGGCTCAAGGATACGACCGGCCCGGCCAAGGTCGGGCAGCGCATCTTCTACGACATGAAGCCGGACGGCGCCGGCAAGTGGAAGGGCAGCGCCTTCAATCCCGAAGACGGCAAAACCTATTCCGGCACGATGACGCTCTCGGGCGACAGCCTGACCACCTCGGGCTGCGTGCTCGGCGGGTTGGTCTGCCGCTCGGTGAAGTGGGCGCGCGCGAACTGACGAGCCCATCCCGTCATGGTCGGGCTTGTCCCGACCATCCACGTCTTCGTTCTCGCATTTGATGACCACAACGTGTAAGCCCGCAACAGGGGCGAGCACAACGGAGGTGGCAGACCTCAACGCGCCTTCTGGCCGAACAGGATCGCCTTCTCCTCGTCGGTCCTGATCGTCCCGGCGGGGTTACGCAGTTCCTCGGCCACCTTCAACCCCTTCTGCACGGCGGGGCGCGCGTTCATCGTGTCGAGCCAGCGAGCGACGTTCGGGAACTGCGCGATGTCCTGGCCCTGCCGCTCCCAGCCGCGTGCCCAGCCGATGCAGGCCATGTCGGCGATCGAATACTCGCCGCAGATATAGTCGCGGCCGGCGAGACGCTTGTTGAGCACGCCGTAAAGCCGGTTCGACTCGTTGGTGTAGCGCTCGATCGCGTAGGGGATCGGGTCCGGCGCATAGAGCCGGAAATGATGGGTCTGGCCGAGCATGGGGCCGAAACCGCCCATCTGCCAGAACAGCCACTCATCCACGGCGACGCGGGCGCGCTCGTCGGTCGGATAGAATTGTCCTGTCTTGCGGCCGAGATATTGCAGGATCGCGCCGGATTCGAAGACGGAGATCGGCTGGCCGTCGGGGCCTTCGGGATCGATGATCGCCGGCATGCGGTTATTGGGCGAGATCGCCAGGAATTCGGGCTTGAACTGGTCGCCCTTGCCGATATTGACCGGGACCATGGTGTAGGGCAGCCCGCACTCCTCCAGCATGATGGTGATCTTCCAGCCATTGGGCGTGGGCCAGTAATACAGGTCGATCGGCTTTGTCTGGCTGGCGGGCATGATTTTCAGTGTCCTGTCGCTGGTGAGTGCCGCCAGCAGGTTTAAGCCCACGGCCGCGCGCCCGGAAGGGCCGCGCTGCGCGAGAGGCGCGGGCTCGCCATGTCGTGATGGGCGATGAGCGCTTGAATTCAACCACAGGTTCAGCCGAGACTGGCGTCATCGGCCGGGCGGCCTGCGGACTGAGCCCGTCGCCCCGCGCCGGTTCCTCGAGGATCACCGCCATGCGCCTTCCCCTGATCGCCGCCAGCCTCGCCGCCGCATCCGCGCTTGCGCTCTCCCTGCCTGCCGCCGCGCAGACCAACCCGCTGCAGCAGCGCCCCGCCGCCCCTGCCCGCACAGCGCCGGCGAGCACGGCCGCACCTGCGGCCGAGGCGGCCAAGCCCAAGCGGGCGCGCTCCGAGGCGCAGCTCAAGAACGACAACCGCCTGCGCACCTGCGGCGCGGAATGGCGCGCCAACAAGCCCGACCTGACCAAAAAGGGCTACAACTGGATCAAATACTCGACCGAGTGCCGCAAGCGGCTGGCCGCGCAGGGGCAGTGAGCACCGACCGGAGCGTCGGAGACGGCGCTCCGGTCAAAGCGTTATCTTGAAACCTTCATGGCTCTGCTCGAAGCCGAGATTGCGGTAGAAACGGTGGGCGGCGATGCGGCTCTTGTTGGAGCTCAGCTCGAACAGCCCGACACCATGCGCCTTCGCGAAGGCGAGCGCGGCCGCGACCATGAGCGCACCGATGCCCTGCCCCCGGCATTCGGGCGCGACATGGACGCTTTCGAGCTTGGCGCGCCTGCGGCCCCGCGCGGCGATGCCGGGTATGAGCGTGACCTGATAGGTGCCGAGCACGAGGCCCGCCCGCTCGGCGACGAAGAGATGGTTGGCGGGGCTGGCCTCGACCTCATCGAAGGCGCGAAGATAGTCCGGATGGGCGGCCTCGGCCTCGATCTGCGCCACCGTCATCGTTTCCGTCGCCGAGCCGTGCAGGATCAGCGCGGCGATCCGCGCCACGTCCTCTCGCCGCGCCGGGCGGATGGCGATCTCGTCGGGGTCGATCCTTATCTCGTCCATTGCCGCCTCTACTCCGAGAACAGCCGCTTGGCCATCATCAGCGTGTTGGGCGTGTCCTCGCGGCCGTCGAACCGCGCCTGACGCTGCAGGAAAAAGCCCATGCGCTCGTAGAAGGCGATCGCCGGCTCGTTCTGGCTCTCGACCTCGAGGCGCGCCACAGGCGCATGCGGGAAACAGGCAAGCGTGACCTGCAGCAGGGTCCGGCCGATGCCGACACCCTGATATTGCGGGAGGACATAGAGCCTTGTGAGCAACGCGGCGCGATCCGGCTCCGGGCGGGCCGAGGATGTGGCGACGATCTCCGCGCCGATCAGCGCGACGAGGAAAGCCCCATCCTCCCGGCCGAGCTGCGCAGACAGGTTCTCCAGCGAATGCCAGGCGTTTGTGATCTCGGCGACGCGCCGCCAGCCATAAATGCCGTCATAGGTGGCGTGCCAGGTCTCGACCAGCATGGCGCGGACCGCCGGAAGGTCGGCGGTCTCGGCGTCGCGGATGATGAGACCGTCGGGGGTCATCCCAGTCGTCCAGCCTGCACAGGAAACACCGCCGTCATCCCGGGCTTGACCCGGGACCCATGCCGGAACGCCACCATGAAGGGCTCAGGAATGGATCCCGGATCTCCGCTACGCTGCGTCCGGGATGACAACATGTCCGATCACTCGATCCCCAGCTTCGCTTTCAGGATTTCGTTCAGCGCCTGCGGGTTGGCCTTGCCGCCGGACGCTTTCATCGCCTGGCCGACGAACCAGCCCAGCATGGTCGGCTTCGCCTTGACCTGCTCGACCTTATCGGGGTTGGCCGCGATCAGTTCGTCCACCGTCTTCTCGATCGCGCCGGTGTCGGTGACCTGCTTTATGCCCCGCGCCTCGACGATGGCGCGCGGGTCCAAAGGTCCGCTTTCTGCTTCCGACCAGAGGATTTCGAACAGATCCTTGGCGATACGGCCGGAAATCACGCCCTCGCCGATCAGGTCGACCAGCCCGCCGAGCTGGGCTGCCGAGACCGGCGAGGTCGCGATGTCCCTGCCCTCCTTGTTCAGGCGACCGAAGAGCTCGTTGATGACCCAGTTGGCGGCCGCCTTGCCATCGCGCCCTTTCGCGACAGCCTCGAAGTAATCCGCCTGCTCGCGCTCGGCGACCAGCACCGAGGCATCGTAGGGCGAGAGCCCGTATTCCGCGATAAAGCGCGCCTTCTTGGCGTCCGGCAATTCCGGCAGATGCGCTTTCAGGTCCGCGACGAAGGCATCGGAGAATTCGAGCGGCAGCAGGTCGGGGTCCGGGAAGTAGCGATAGTCGTGTGCCTCCTCCTTGGAGCGCATCGAGCGAGTCTCGCCTTTGGCCGGATCGTAGAGCCGCGTCTCCTGCTCGATCGCACCGCCATCCTCCAGAATGCCGATCTGGCGGCGCGCCTCGGTCTCGACCGCCTGGCCGATGAAGCGGATCGAGTTGACGTTCTTGATCTCACAGCGCGTGCCCAGTTCTGCGCCGGGTTTGCGCACCGAGACGTTCACGTCGGCGCGCAGATTGCCCTTCTCCATGTCGCCGTCGCAGGTGCCGAGATAGCGCAGGATGGTGCGCAGCTTCGTCACATAGGCGCGCGCCTCGTCGGCCGAGCGCAGGTCCGGCTTGGAGACGATCTCCATCAGCGCCACGCCCGAGCGGTTGAGATCGACGAAGGACATGGTCGGGTGCTGGTCGTGGATCGACTTGCCGGCGTCCTGTTCAAGATGCAGCCGCTCGACGCCGACGGTGATCTGCTCGGTGGGCGAGAGATCGACGACGATTTCGCCCTCGCCGACGATCGGGCTCTTGTACTGGCTGATCTGATAGCCCTGCGGCAGGTCGGGGTAGAAATAGTTCTTCCGGTCGAAGACCGAGCGGTTGTTGATCCGCGCGTTGAGGCCGAGCCCCGTGCGGACGGCCTGGCGGACGCATTCGGCGTTGATCACCGGCAGCATGCCGGGCATGGCGGCGTCGACGAGGCTGACATGGGCGTTGGGCTCCGCCCCGAAGGCGGTGGCCGCGCCGGAAAACAGCTTGGCGCTGGAGGTGACCTGGGCGTGGATTTCGAGGCCGATCACGACCTCCCAATCGCCGGTTGCGCCCTTGAGCAGTTTCTTCGGGTCGGCAGGGCGGACATGCGCGTTCATCGAGTTCTTCCGGATGCAAAATCTGGATTACCGGTTACGATTTCGCCGCGTGTGCGGCAAGCGGCTGTTGCTCTGCTGTCACCCGATGGCCGCAATCATGCTAGATTGCCGCCGTTGCGTCATTGTGTTGAGTGATGGATCTTGACAATCGTCACTACCGATCCCTTCTAGCGTCACAGGCCGGAAACCCGACATGGTTGTGCTGGCCCCGTCATCGGGAGTTCCGACATGCCCAACCGCCTTGCAAAAGGTCTGGCCCGCGCCGCTTGGCTGAGCGCGCTCATTCTGACATCGGGCGCGGCCCTCGCGCAGGGAGCCCCGCCGGCCCCGCCGGTGCAGGTCTCCGCACCACTGGCAAAGCGCGTCACAAACTGGGACGAGTTCACCGGCCGCTTCGAGGCGAGCGAGCAGGTCGAGGTGCGCGCCCGCGTCTCCGGCTTTCTGGAGGCGCTGCATTTCCGCGACGGCCAGCTTGTCAAAAAGGGCGACCTGCTCTTCACCATCGACCAGCGGCCCTATCAGCTCTCGGTCGATGCGGCGCGCGCCGAGGTCGCACGCGCCAAGGCGCAGGTCGAGCTGACCCAGAGCGAGGTCGAGCGCGCCGAGGCGCTGACGCAGAACCGCACGATCACCGCCCGCGACATCGACCAGCGCCGCGCCAACCTCAACAGCGCCATCGGCTCGCTGCAGGGGGCGGAGGCCAATCTCAAGACGGCCGAACTCAATCTGGAGTGGACGCAGGTCCGCGCGCCGCTTGCCGGCCGCATCTCGAACCGCCGGGTCGATCCCGGCAACCTGATCGCCGGCGGCCAGTCCGGCGCGACGCTTCTGACGACGATCGTCGCCAGCGACCCGATCTATTTCACCTTCGACGCCTCGGAGGCCGACTATCTGCGCTATTCGCGGCTGGCGGCCGAAAAGCAGCGCGCCTCTTCGCGCGACAACGCCACGCCGACGCAGGTGCGCCTCGCCGACGAGCGCGAGTGGAAGCGGCAGGGCCGCATGGACTTCGTCGACAACGCGCTGAACGCCCGCTCGGGCACGATCCGCGGCCGCGCCGTGTTCGACAACAAGGACGAGTTCCTGACGCCGGGCACCTTCGGCCGCCTGCGCCTGTTCGCCGGCGAAACCGACGCGCTGCTGGTGCCCGACACCGTGATCGTCTCCGACCAGGCCAACAAGATCGTGCTCACGGTCGGTGCCGACAACAAGGTCGTTCCCAAGCCCGTCACGCTCGGCGCGATCAGCGAGGGCCTGCGCGTCGTCACAGGCGGCCTGACTCCGCAGGACAAGGTCATCATCGGCGGCCTGGCCAACCCGATGGTGCGCCCGGGCGCGACGGTGACGCCGCAGCCCGGCGAGATCAAGGTCGCGGCGGCGAAGTAAGACGCCGCCGGACCCGCAAGCCGTTCCCCGGCCGGCCCTCGCGCCGGCCGCCCTGCCTTCAGGCCAGGATCGAATCCTATGTTCCGTTTCGCGCATTTCTTCATCGACCGGCCGATCTTCGCCACCGTCCTTTCGGTGCTGCTGACGATCGCCGGCGCCATCGCCCAGCGCTCGCTGCCCATCGCCGAATATCCCGAGATCGCGCCGCCGACCGTCTCGATCACCGCGACCTATCCCGGCGCCTCGGCCGAGGTTGTAGCGCAAACCGTCGCGACCCCGATCGAGCAGGAGGTGAACGGTGTCGACGACATGCTCTACATCACCTCGCAATCGACGGGTGACGGACGTGTCACCATCAACGTCGTGTTCAAGGCCGGCACCGATGTCGACCAGGCGCAGGTGCTGGTGCAGAACCGCGTCGCGGCGGCGGAACCCCGCCTGCCGAGCGAGGTCCGCGCCTTCGGCATCCAGACCCGCAAGGCCTCGCCAGACCTGATGATGGTCGTCAACATGCTGTCGCCCGACGGCACGCGCGACGCGCAATACGTCTCCAACTACGCGACGCTCTATGTGAAGGACGTGCTGACCCGCATCGACGGCGTCGGCAACGTGCAGGTCTTCGGCGCGCGTGATTTCTCGATGCGGATCTGGCTCGACCCGGCCAAGGTCGCCGCGCGCGGGCTCTCGGCCGGCGATGTCGTCGCCGCGCTGCGGGCCGCCAACGTGCAGGTCGCGGCCGGCGCGATCAACCAGCCGCCGGCGAAGTCGGACGGCGCGTTCCAGCTTTCGGTCAACACGCTCGGCCGGCTGAGCGATGTCGAGGAATTCTACAACATCGTGGTCCGCTCGGACACCGGGGCCGGCACCATCCGCATCCGCGACATCGCCCGCGTGGAACTCGGTTCGCAGGACTACACGACCAACGCCTATCTCAACAACAAGGACGCGGTCGCGATCGGCGTGTTCCAGCGGCCGGGCTCCAACGCGCTGTCGACGGCCGCCTCCATCATCGGCACGATGGAGACCCTCAAGAAGGATTTCCCGAGCGGAATCGAGTATCGCATCGTCTACAACCCGACCGAGTTCATCGGCGAATCCGTCAACGCCGTGGTGACGACGCTGCTCGAGGCGGTCGCGCTCGTCGTCCTGGTGGTGATCCTGTTCCTGCAGACCTGGCGGGCGGCGATCATTCCGATCGTGGCGATCCCGGTCTCGCTGGTCGGCACCTTCCTGGTGATGAGCGCGGTCGGCATCTCCTTCAACACGATCTCGCTGCTCGCGCTCGTGCTCGCCATCGGCATCGTCGTCGACGACGCGATCGTGGTCGTCGAGAACGTCGAGCGCTATCTCGCGCAGGGCATGTCGCCCAAGGAAGCCGCTCACAAGACCATGGACGAGGTCGGCGGGGCGCTGGTCGCGATCGCGCTGGTGCTGTGCGCGGTCTTCATCCCGACCGCCTTCATCACGGGTCTCCAGGGCGCGTTCTACCAGCAGTTCGCGGTGACGATCGCGGCCTCCACCGCGATCTCTGCCTTCGTCTCGCTGACCCTGTCGCCGGCGATGTCGGCGATCCTGCTGAAGCCCCACAGCCACGAGCCGCCAAAAGGCTTCTTCGCCGCGCTGGGCGCGCCTTTGCGCTGGTTCTTCAGATACTTCAACAAGGCGTTCGACTGGCTCTCGCGCAGCTATGGCGCGGTGACCTCGCGGCTGATCCGTTTCAGCGTCATCATGCTGATCATCTATGGCGGGCTGATCGCGCTCGCGGTCCACCGCATCGGCGCGACGCCGACGGGCCTGATCCCGCAGCTCGACCGCGGCTACTACATCGTCGCCTTCCAGTTGCCGCCAGGCGCCTCGCTCGACCGCACCGACGCCGTCATCCGCAAGGCGACGGACGTGCTTTTGTCGAGGCCCGGCGTCGCCGACGCCGTCGCCTTCGCAGGCCTCGACGGCGCGACCTTCACGATCGCGCCCAATGGCGGCGTCGTCTTCGTGCGCACCAAGGACTTCAAGGAGCGCGCCAAGGAAGGCCTGACCAACCAGGGCATCATCGCCGATCTGCGCCGGCAGATGTTCTCGATCAGCGAGGCCTTCGCGCTCGTCATCGAGCCGCCGGCGGTGCCCGGCATCGGCACGGGCGGCGGCCTCAAGGGCTATGTGCAGGATCGCGGCGGGCGCGGGCTCGCGGCGCTGGAAGGCGCGACCTGGATCGTCGCCGGCTCGGCGGCGCAGATCCCCGGCATCCAGCAGCCCTTCACCTTGTTCTCGACCAAGACGCCGCAGGTCTTCGCCGATATCGACCGGACCAAGGCCGAGATGCTCGGCGTGCCGATCACCCGCATCTTCGAGACGCTTTCGGTCTATATGGGCTCGGCTTATATCAACGACTTCAACATTCTGGGCCGGACCTACCGGGTGACGGCGCAGGCCGACAACCCGTTCCGGCTCGACATCCGCGACGTCGCCAACCTCAAGACGCGCAATGCCGAGGGCGAGATGGTGCCGATCGGCTCGGTCGCGTCCTTCTCGGACACGACCGGCGCCTACCGCGTGCCGCGCTACAACCTCTATCCTGCTGCCGAGGTGCAGCTCTCCATGGCGCGCGGCTATTCGACCGGCCAGGGCATCGCCGCGATCGAGAAGCTGACGCAGGAGCGCCTGCCGGCCGGCTTCGGCTTCGAATGGACCGAGATCGCGCTGCAGGAAAAGCTCGCCGGCAACACGGCCACGATCGCCTTCGGACTCGCCGTCGTCTTCGTCTTCCTGCTGCTGGCGGCGCTTTACGAGAGCTGGCTCCTGCCGCTCGCGGTCATCCTGATCGTGCCGATGTGTATCCTCGCCGCCATGATCGGCGTCGGGCAGCAGGGGCTCGACCGCAACGTGCTGGTCGACATCGGCCTCGTCGTGCTGGTCGGCCTTGCCGCCAAGAACGCGATCCTCATCGTCGAATTCGCCAAGCAGGCGGAGGAGGAAGGCATGAGCCGGCGCGACGCCGCCATCGCCGCGGCCAAGACCCGGCTGCGGCCGATCCTGATGACCTCGCTCGCCTTCATCCTCGGCGTGCTGCCGCTGGCGATCGCGACCGGCGCGGGCGCGGAAATGCGCCAGTCGCTCGGCGTCGCGGTGTTCTCCGGCATGATCGGCGTGACGATCTTCGGCCTGATCTTCACCCCGGTGTTCTATGTCGTGGTGCGCTGGCTGGCGGGGCTGTTCGGCGGGAAGAAGAAGCCGGACGCCACCCCGCACGGGGATGCATCGCCGAGCCACTCGTGATCTGATCTCCCTCGCGACGGCAGGCCGTCGCGAGGGGGCGCGAGCGGATGATGGGCTGGCTTACGATCGTTCTCGGCATCGCGCTGGTCAGCGTGCTGATCGCGGGGGTTGCGATCGTTCCGGCCTGGCGTCGGCTGAAGCGTGCCGAGTACATCAGGACCTATGCCTGGCCGCCCGGGCTGCTCGACAAGCTGGCGATGCAGCACCGCGGTTTCACGCGCAAGGAGACGGCGCTTGTGGCGCAGGGGCTGCGCCAGTTCTTCCTCGCCTATCTCAACAGCGGCCAGCGCTACGTGGCCATGCCCTCGCAGGTCGCCGACGACCTCTGGCACGAGTTCATCCTCTACACCCGCGCCTATCAGGCGTTCTGCGACAAGGCGTTCGGCTCTTTCCTGCACCATACGCCGGCCGTTGCGTTGGCCGATGGCCGGAAGAAGGACAATGCCGGCCTGCGCCGCGTCTGGCTGCACTGCTGTCGCGAGGACGGGATCAACCCGAGCAACCCCTCGCGCCTGCCGCTGCTGTTTGCGCTCGATGTAAAGCTGAACATCACTGGCGGCTACCGCTACTACCCGAACTGCGCGGAACTGCGCCGCAATGGCGATGCCGGCTCGCAATGCGGCGGGGATTTTTCGAGTTCGTCCTATGATGGCGGGACGGACGGCATGAGTTCGGACAGCCGCGGCGATGGCGGTTCCGGTGACGGCGGCAGCGACAGTGGCGGAGATGGCGGCGGCTGCGGGGGCGGCGGAGACTGAGGTCCGGTCAGACGAAGCGCCGCGCCAGCAGCCGGCAAACCCAGCCGAGCCCCAACGCCGCGGCGACCGCGATCAGATGGTCGTGCGGCATCCCGACTGCGTCGGCGCGCAGGTGCTGCACGACGACGAGGATGAGCAACAGCATTGCGACGAGGATCAAGGCCCAGCCCAGAAAGGTCAGGCAGGCATAGGCCATGGCCCGGCTCAGGATCACCGGGACAGCACGGAATATGTGGCTAGGCTCATGCCCACCACCTCTCCCCGACAGAAAACCGCCCCGCCGCCTGCTCGATGACCTCGCCGAGCGCAAACAGCGTCTCCTCGTCGAAGGGTTTTCCGATGAGCTGCAGGCCGAGCGGCAGGCCCTGCGAATCCAGCCCCGCCGGCACGGCGATGCCCGGCAGGCCGGCCATGTTCACCGTCACCGTGAAAATGTCGTTGAGATACATCTCGACCGGATCTGCCGAGCCCTTTTCGCCGATGCCGAAGGCAGCGGACGGCGTCGCCGGCGTCAGCACCGCGTCGATCCCCGCCGCATAGGCCTCGTCGAAATCGCGCTTGATCAGCGTCCGGACTTTCTGGGCGCGCAGGTAATATGCGTCGTAATAGCCGGCCGAGAGCACATAGGTGCCGATCATGATGCGGCGCTTGACCTCGGCTCCAAAGCCTTCGGCGCGGGTCTTCTCATACATGTCGACGATGTCGCGGCCGCCCTCGCGCAGGCCGTACCGCACGCCGTCATAGCGGGCGAGGTTGGACGAGGCCTCCGCCGGCGCGACGATGTAATAGGCCGGCAGCGCGTATTTCGTATGCGGCAGCGAAATCTCGACGATCTCCGCGCCGGCGGCCTTCAACCAGGCGATGCCCTTCTGCCAGAGCGCCTCGATCTCGGGCGACATGCCATCGAGACGGTACTCCTTCGGGATGCCGATCTTCATGCCCTTCACCGAGCGGCCGACGGCCTTCTCGTAATCCGGCACGGGCAGATCAGCCGAGGTCGTGTCCTTGGGATCATGGCCCGCCATGGAGCGCAGCATCACGGCGCAGTCGCGCACGGTCTTGCCGATCGGCCCGGCCTGATCGAGCGAGGAGGCGAAAGCGACGATGCCCCAGCGCGAGCAGCGGCCATAGGTCGGCTTGATGCCGACCGTGCCGGTGAAGGCGGCGGGCTGGCGGATCGAGCCG
>FWWL01001240.1_pt1 | contig 36261 bp, 35 predicted proteins | sample 2228331 | NCBI WGS metagenome assembly FWWL01 (sample SAMEA103939775, study PRJEB20133) | metagenome
TACTGGATCGTGCGCCGCTTTCGGGAGCAATACGAGTAATGAGTCAGGCTCTACCCATCCGCCGCTCGCTGGTCTGGCGCAAGACTAAGAGCGCCTTCTTCGGCTCGCTCACGTTTAGTACGATCCTCATCAGTTTCACGCTGTTGCTCGCTCTGATCGTCTATATTCTGGTCAATGCCCGCCCGCTGATGGCCATGCGCGCCGCCTCCCGCGCGGGATTGGTGCTTTCGACTATGGTCATCCAGTGGGATGCCAAGAATTTCCCCTATGTGATCGTGACGGATTTCGTCCCAGATAGCCCTGCCGCTCGTGCGGGGATCAGCGAGTTCGATGCGATCATTCGCATCGGCTCTGAGCCCGTCTATCGTTCGGCGCAGGTCTGGGAGGCCCTCGCACGATGGCCCACTCATACGCTGCCCGTCGGCTGGATCAGCGGCGACCCGGTGAGGATCTTCGGCGATCTCCTCCCCCAGATGGACCCCCAGACGGGCGCGCTCCGTGTTGGGATAGACTATCTCCCCCAGGAGAGCGTAGGCTTTGGCGCCGGGCTGCGCGTCGGCGATATTTTGGTCCAGATCGAAGATATCCCCGTGACGGGGACGCGCCAGGCATGGGAAGCTCTCATCGTCGCCGCGCAGAAGAAAGACCAACCCGGCCCGCTGACAGTGCAGATCGAGCGCGACGGGGAACTCTTGACGATCGCGCTTCCTGCGGAGCAGACAGCACAGATTCCCATCCAGCGCAGCTGGGGACGCGCCATCTGGGACTTTCTCACCAGCTATGACTCGAACTCCCCAGAGAAAGCAGGCTTAGCCAGTGCCCTCGTCGGTTCGTTCTATTTGGTCGGCCTGACGGCGCTCTTGGCGCTGCCGGTGGGCGTCGGCGCCGCTTTATATCTCGAAGAGTACGCCCGGAAAAACTGGCTCACCGATCTCATTCAGTTGCTGATCGTCAATCTCGCTGGCGTCCCTTCGGTGATCTATGGGATTATCGGCCTAGAGATCTTTGCGCGGGCGCTCAAGATGGATCGCGTGCTCATCACCGGGGCGATGACCATGACTTTGTTAGTCTTGCCCATGGTGATCATCGCTTCGCGCGAAGCGTTGCGCGCTATCCCAGACTCGATCCGACACGCCGCCTATGCTGTAGGCGCGACGCGCTGGCAAGTGGTGCGCTCCCATGTGCTGCCTTATGCCCTGCCGGGGATCCTGACGGGCTTGATTATCGCGCTGTCGCGGGCCATCGGCGAAGCCGCCCTGCTCATATTGCTTGGGGCGTTTCAGTACCTGACGTTCATCCCCGGCTTGTGGGACTACTTCACGGTGATCCCCATTCAGATCTTCACCTGGATTGGCGAAGCCAAGGACGGCTTTGCCACCATCGCCGCGGCGGCCATCGTGGTGCTTCTGGCGATCTTATTGGCCATGAACGGCCTGGCGATCTTCTTGCGCATCAAATTCCAGAGGAGGTGGTAAACGATGAGAACAGTTGCTGTGGCTCCATCCGGTGCTGGAGCCCAGCCTCACCACGGCTCTCTTGGGGTGCCGATCTTGCAGACGCGCCAGCTCAGTCTATGGTACGGCAAGCAGCAAGCTTTAGATCGTGTCACCCTCGATATCCCCAAAAATAAGATCACGGCGATCATTGGGCCCTCAGGCTGCGGCAAGAGCACGCTCATTCGCTGTTTCAACCGCATGAATGACCTCGTCCCCGGGGTGCGCATCAGCGGGGAGGTTCTCTATCACGGCAAGAACATCTACGACTCCGACGTCGATCCCGTCGAGGTGCGCCGGCGCATCGGGATGGTCTTCCAAAAGCCCAACCCCTTCCCCAAATCCATTTATGAAAACGTCGCGTTTGGGCTGAGGATCAACGGGTTTGTGGGGAACTTGGATGATCTTGTGGAGCGCGCGCTACGCCGGGCGGCCCTGTGGGATGAAGTCAAAGACCATCTGCACAAGAAGAGCGGCTTGGATCTGTCTGGTGGCCAACAGCAGAGGTTGTGTATCGCGCGCACCTTAGCTATTGAACCCGAAGTGATCTTGATGGACGAGCCCTGCTCGGCGCTCGATCCCATCGCCACAGCCAAGATCGAAGACCTGATGCTCGAGCTGAAAGAAGACTATACGGTCGTCATCGTCACGCACAATATGCAGCAAGCCGCGCGCGTCTCGGATTTCACGGCGTTTCTCTATCTGGGGCGCCTCATCGAGTACGGGCCAACGAAGAAGATCTTCGAGAACCCCGACAAGAAAGAGACCGAAGATTACATCACGGGCAAATTTGGGTAAAATAGGGCTCACCTATGGCGCGCGAAAGCTATAAGCAGCAGCTAGAGCGATTGACGCAGTCTGTTCGAGAGATGGGCCTGAAGGTGCTCGAGGGGCTCGATCTGGGCTTGCGCGCCCTGCGCGAGCACGACCGGGCCCTGGCAGAGAGCCTCGACGCCTGGGATGACACCGTCGATGAGCTCGACTTCGCCATCGAGAGGGAGTGTATAGACCTGCTGGCCCTGCAGCAGCCCGTAGCTATTGATCTGCGCTTGATCACCAGTGTATTTAAGATCATCACGGACTTGGAGCGCGCTGCGGACTTGGCTGTCAATGTGGGCCAGTATGGGATAGACGTGGGGGTCTTCGTGCTCGTGCCCAAGGAGGAGCTGATAGCCTTGGGCGAATTCGCCCGAGAGATGCTCCGCGATGCCGTAGATGCCTTCGTCGCCAGGGATATCGAGCGCTCTCAAGAGATCATTCAGCGCGACGAGCAGATGGACCAGCGGTGCTGGCAATTGCGCCGGCGGGTCTTGGCCAAGCTCTTAGAGTTAGCCCGCCAAGCCCACTCCCCCCAAGAAGCCAAGGAGTTCGTGGACGACGTCATCCCCGTCTTGTGGTCTATTCGCGACCTGGAGCGCGTGGGCGATCACGCGGTGAACATCGCCGAGCGCACCATCTACATGGTGACGGGGCGCAAGGAGCGCAAGAAGTACTCACGAGAACAACGGTAGCTCTCGGTCATGGGTGCTAAGATTATTTTCGTCTGTGTGGGCAATTCGTGTCGCAGCCAGATGGCCGAAGGTTTTGCGCGCCATTACTCCCAGCAGATGGGGCTGGATCTGGAGATTCACAGCGCGGGGACGCATCCGGCAGGCTACGTCCATCACGATGCCATCGCCGTGATGCGTGAGAAGGGCATAGATATCTCCCAGCAGCGATCTAAGAGCGTAGCTCTGTTCGACTTGAATGACTTCGACTATGTGATCGCCATGGGCTGCTTAGAGTCTGACATCTGCCCCGCGAACTTTCATGGCGTCTTGGAGGACTGGGGGATTCCTGATCCTATCGGGCGCGGCTTAGAATTTTACAGAAAAGTGCGCGATATGATCGAAGAGAAGGTGCTCAGCTTGCTCCATAGGCTCTCCCCCCTTGCATCCCCACCAAAGAGCTGCTAGATTTGTCCCCATGAAATACGTCCTCCTCGTGGGCGATGGCATGGGCGATTATAGCTATGATGAGCTAGGGGGCAAGACCGTCTTAGAGTACGCCCACACCCCCAATCTCGATAGACTCGCTCGACAGAGTACGCTCGGCTTGGTGGAGACTATCCCTGCAGGGTTGCCCGCCGGCAGCGACGTGGGCAACATGGCTCTGATGGGCTACGACCCACAGCAATACTACACAGGGCGCGCACCTCTAGAAGCCGCCAGCATGGGAGTTGCCCTCGGCCCAAGAGACATAGCTATGCGCTGCAACCTCGTCACCCTCAGCGAGGACTACACCATCATGCGAGACTATAGCGCTGGGCACATCCCTACCGAACAGGCCCACAAGCTCATCTCTCTAATTAACCGTGAGTTGGGCACCAAAGACTTAGAGTTTTATCCCGGTGTCAGCTATCGCCATCTTCTTGTCTGGCGTGACGCGGCCCTCGAACTAAACGACTTACGACTCACCCCACCCCATGAGATTCCCGATCAACCGATAGAGAGATATCTACCCCAGGGCCCAGGCAGCCACCTGCTGATCGAGCTGATCCGCCGCTCGTGGGATCTGTTGCAGACGCTCAACTCCCCCGCCAACTCCATCTGGCTGTGGGGAGCGGGGCGGAAGCCCCAAATGCCGACACTCACAGAGCGTTTCGGCATCACCGGTTCGGTCATCTCCGCCGTCGATTTGATCAAAGGCTTAGGGGTCTACGCCGGGCTCACGGTATTAGAAGTGCCAGGCGCAACGGGCTATCTGGACACAAACTATGCCGGCAAGGTCCACTATGCGCTTGAGAGCCTCAACGAGCACGACTTTGTCTATGTGCACATTGAAGCCCCAGACGAGTGCGGCCATCAAGGCCGGCTCGATCTGAAACTGCAAGCTATTGAAGCCTTTGACGAGAAAGTCGTCGGTCCGCTGCTTGCAGGTTTAGAAGAGCACTGCCACGAGTTTTCCCTCGTGGTCACCACCGATCACTACACCCCGGTGCGAGACCGTGTGCACGTCGCCGCCCCTGTGCCCTTCATGCTCTATCGCACCAGACAGCGATCCCTGAAGGCAGCCGTTGGCTTTCACGAAAGAGCCGCAGCAGCCAGCGGTCTGCGCATCCGCCACGGACACAAGTTACTCACCCTTCTGCTCCAGAGGGCTTTTTACAGTGATCAAAACTCATAGCGCACCCCCAGGGCGAACAACCCCGGCAGGGGACGGCCCGCTAGGAGCCACACCTCCGCAAAAGAGATCCAGCTCGTCTGAGGGATGGGAACTTCTACGCCTACGATCCCTTGCAATGTCGCCTCAATGATGAGCACTTCTCCTTGGCTGCGTACCCCCGCCGAGGCCCCTGCCCCCACAAAGGGCCTCCAAAGAAGAGCGATCACTTCATAGGTGCCGAAGAGAAGCTTTACATTAGCCACGGCAGCCAATCCCCCCACGCTGAAACCGATGGGCAGCCCAACCTCCAGAGCAAAGTGCTCCGCAACACCTACAAAGACAAACGCCTGTAATGGGATCTTAACCCCGACCCCAAGCGGTTGAGCCGCACAGGGCAGAACTAGGAGAGCTATTCCTCCAACGACTACAATGAGGGCTCTCATGGCACGAGGGTGGGCAGGTCCCAGCGCACCCCAAGGTTAAAGAAGAATCCCCCAGCTCCCGCTAACGGGATCTCCACCGACGATTGCCACCCACCTTCAAGGATCGCTCGCACGGGAAGGCCGCGCACCACCCACTCTGCCCCAACTTTGATATCAAACCCTGTGAACGTCTCCGAACCGATAAAGATGCGAAATCCGCCAAAGCCGATGAAGAACAGCAGCTCTTCCGAAGCTGTGAAGCCTGAGATCGCCCAGGTGCCGTGCGCGCTGACTACCAAGGGCACGGTGGGGAAGAGGACCCCCATCTCGAGCGCGAACGCGCCCACCCCCAGCCGCCCAAAGACCTCCCAGTTGTCGGTCATATTGGCCGCGGTGAAGTTCGTCAGCTCCACCGGCATCTTGACCCCTACACCGAGCGTCTGCCCTTGCCCCGACACAGCTCCAACTCCAACACAAAATACTGCTATTGCCCAGACTCCCGTCCTCCACCACCCGTGACGCGTCATGCGCTTCCCCCCTATCCCATATAGAGATCCCTTACATTATAGAGCCTATCCCTGGGGTCTGTGAAATCGCTCACCCGACGCTCTCTAAAATAGCGTCTGGAATATCGAAGTTGGCGTAGGCCTCTTGGACGTCCTCTTGCTCGTCCAGCGCTTCCATGAATTTGAGCACTTTCTCGGCCTCGCGCCCTTCTAAATGCACTGTGTTCTTAGGGACGAACGAGACCTCAGCCCGCTCCACGGGCACACCCAACTTCTGTAGCCCATCCCGCACTACCTTCACCTGGGAGGGCTCGCAATAGATCTCGATCTCCCCGTCCCTCTCTTGGATGTCTTCAGCCCCAAGATCGATAATATTCATCAGGAGCTCGTCTTTATCTTGTTGGATCTTCGACTTTTCCACCGTGATAACCCCACGACGGTCGAAGAGCCACGCCACCGAGCCGCCCAAGTTCCCCCCGTACTCCTCAAAGATGTGCCGAATCTCCGAGACAGCACGGTTCTTATTATCCGTGACGACCCGCACCATCACCGCGACCCCATGAGGCCCATACCCCTCGTAAAAGATCTCTTCGTACTGCGTCCCAGGCAGCTCCCCGGTGGCGCGCTTGATGGCGCGCTCGATGTTCTCTTTGGGGACATTGGCCTCGCGGGCTCGCTCGATGGCATTGGCCAGCGCCACGTTCTTCGCCGGATCTGGCCCGCCGGCCTTAGCTGCTAGTGTGATCTCCTTAGAAAGCTTGGAGAAGATCTTCATCTTAATCGCGTCCTGGCGCTCTTTCCGATATTTGATATTGGCCCACTTCGAATGCCCGGCCATGGGAGTATCACCTCCTCATATAGATTTACTGTAGCCGATTTGCTCATCTTGTGCAAGCACCCCCGTCTCACGGTATAATTCAGACCTGGAGGCATTATGGTAAAAAACGACCGCTGGATCCGTGAGATGGCCATCAAGCACAAGATGATCGAGCCTTTTGTGGACAGCCAAACGAGCCGGGGCGTGATCTCCTATGGGCTTTCCAGCTATGGCTACGATATTCGTATCGCTGATGAGTTTAAGATCTTCACGAGCGTCAACCCCGATCTGTTTGCCACCGGCCAGCCGGTGATCGTCGACCCCAAGCATTTTAATGAGCACTCGTTTGTGGACTATCGGGGCGAGGTGTGCGTCATCCCGCCCAACTCCTTTGCCCTTGGACGCTCCGTAGAGTACTTTCGCATCCCCAGGAATATCTTAGCTTTGTGTCTGGGGAAGAGCACCTACGCCCGCTGCGGCATTATCGTCAATATCACTCCCGCAGAGCCCGAATGGGAGGGGCAGCTCGTCATCGAGATCTCCAATACGTCTCCGCTGCCAGCAAAGATCTACGCCAATGAAGGGATCGCCCAAATGATATTCCTCGAAGCCGACGAAGTCTGCGAGGTCTCCTACGCCGACAGGAAGGGCAAGTACCAAAAGCAGATCGGGATCGTCACTTCCAAGGTGCAGTAGCAGCGAGAGAGTTCATCTGATATAATACCACAAAGCCAAGCTAGGATTCTGCTTATGAGTTTATTAATCTGGGCTCAAGCGCAGCCGCAACAGACCCCCGCCGGTGAGAGCTGGATCACCCTGCTCATCATGCTGGCGCTCATGATGCTCTTCTTCTATTTCTTTCTCGTTCGTCCGCAACGCAAGCGCCAGCAAGAGCATCAAGCCCTGATCGAGAGCCTGCGCCGTGGCGATGAGGTCATCACGGCGGGGGGTATCTACGGCAAGATCGTCAAGATCGAGAAAGATTACATCACGCTCCAAGTCAACGAGGAGGGCACGACCATGCGCGTGCTGAAGGAGAGCATCGCGCAGAAGGAGAAGGCCGCATGAGACCCGAAGTGCTGATGAACTGGGGACGGTTCGGACTGATCGTCGCTGTTATTATCGCATCGGTCTTGTTGATCTTTGCCCCGTGGCAGCCTCCGCAAGACCGTCCGTGCACCATCCGAGAGATTCGGTTGGGGCTCGATCTGTGCGGCGGCGTCATGCTGACCCTCGAGGTGCAGATGCCCCCTCACGCCTCTGCAGGGGATCGCCAGCAGATCATGGACCGGACCATCGCCATTTTGGAGGCGCGGGTCAACTCGCTGGGCGTCACCGAACCGCAGATCACCCAGGCCGGCGACACCCGCATCTCCGTGCAGTTGCCCGGGACGACCGACCCAGAACAAGCGCGGCAGCTCGTGGGCAGCACTGCATTGCTGGAGTTCCGTAAGGTCATCAAGAGCGGCACCCCCGGCGAAACTTTTACCGAAGAGATAGACGAAGAAGTCCTCCCCGCCTATGAGTGCAGCAAGCCTGAATTACAAGAGAAGTGCCAGGCCTACGTGGTGAAGAAGGATTCGTTAATGACCGGGGGAGTCTTGCAAAAAGCAGAGGTGCGCGTCAACCCGCAACCCACGGCAGGCGCCTCGGCGATCTACGTTGGGCTGCAATTCAACAACGACGGTGCGCGGCAGTTCCGCGATGTCATCCTCCAGCTCAAACCGCAACAAGACCGCATAGCCATCGTGCTCGACAGGAAAGTCTACAGCGCACCCGTGATCAGCCAGGACATCTACAATGAGGCGCGGCGCAACCCCAAGATCGATCAAGCGACCATCGAGGGCTCGTTCACATCCGACGAAGCCCGGTTGCTCGCAGCTATCTTGAGCGCTGGCGCCCTGCCCGCTGAAGTGAAGATCATCCAAGAGAACATCGTGGGCGCTTCTTTGGGGAAAGACTCCATCGAGAAGGGCCTCAGGGCCAGCTGGATCGCGGGGATTGTCGTCTTAGCCTTCATGGCTCTGTATTATCGGTTGAGCGGGTTTGTCGCGATCTTCACACAACTGCTCAATCTCTTGGTCGTCATCGGGGCTTTGGCGGGCCTGAAGGCCACGCTGACCTTGCCGGGCATCGCCGGGTTAATTCTGTTGATCGGCGTGGGCGTAGACTCCAACGTCTTGATATTTGAGCGCATGCGCGAGGAGCTGCGCTTGGGCAAGGTCGCCCGCGCGGCCATCGACGCTGGGTACCATCGCGCCCTGACGACCATCTGGGACTCCCACGTCACCACGCTGATCACCGCGCTTATTCTCTTTATCTTTGGGACCGGCCCGATCCGCGGCTTCGCCACAACCTTGAGCCTGGGTATTATCATCAATCTCTTTACGGTCTTGATCGGGACCAGGTTGGTCTTCGAGTTCGTGAAGCTGCGCAAGGTCGAACGACTCAGCATCTAGGAGAGGTTCTCTATGAAGAATGCCATAGCACAGCCGACGACACGATTCTTCTCCGTGCTCCCTCAGGAGACTCATATCGACTTTATGGGCAAGCGATATGTTGCCTTTGGGGTTTCTGCCGTGCTGGTGCTCCTGGGGGTATTTGCGTTTGTGCAGATCTGGACGGGGAATGCCAAGATGGGGTTGGAGTTCACCGGGGGCACAGCCCTGCTGGTAGATTTCGAACAACCCGTTCCCATCGATCAAGCCCGAGCGGTGCTCACCCAGAACGGCTTCAGCGAGGCACAGATTCAGAACATTCAAGGGACGAACCAGTTAGCTATCCGCACCAAGCTCTCCCAGGAAGAGGAGCAGGTTGCGGGGCGCCTGATCGCGTTGTTTGAGGAGAATTTTCCCAACAGCAAGCCCAAGGTCATCAGCACGGAGTTTATCGGCCCAACAATCGGGAAGGAGTTGCGCGACAAGGCGATCTGGGCCGTGATCTTCTCCACCCTGGGGTTCTTGATCTATATTGCATTTCGTTTTGATTTCAAGTTCGGCGTCGCTGCCGCGGTGGCGACGTTCCACGATGTCTTGTCGGTCTTGGGGCTGTCGTGGGCCTTGGGGATGGAGTTTACCTTGCTGATTATTACGGCGCTCCTGACGATCGCCGGGTATTCGCTGACGGACACGGTGGTGGTCTTCGACCGGATCCGTGAGAACTTACGCAAGCATCAGCGCGACCCCCTGCTCAAGATCATCAACGATGCGCTTAACCAAGTGCTGAGTCGGACGGTCTTGACGTCGTTGACCACGCTGTTAGCTGTCTTGGTGCTCTTTGTGTTTGGGGGGCCGGTGCTGCGCGATTTCGCGCTGGTGCTCATCCTGGGCGTCGTGGTGGGCACGTATTCGTCGATCTTTATCGCCAGCCCCATCTTGCTGCTGTGGCGTCGCCGCGGGCTGACGGCGCAAGTCAAAGGCTAAGAGCCAAGCGCTATGGCGAAGACAAGATCGAAGAGCGACTCTTCCGGGGAGCGCTCGCCCGTCTTAATATTCACGTCCTCTTCGTGCAGACGATGGATCAAGGCGATGAGCTCCGCTTCGGAGAACCTTTGCGCCATCCGACGCTGCTTGCCCACAAGCCACACAAAGCGCCCCAGCTCTTTCGCTATCTCTTCGCTGGACTTCTTCTCCTCCGCGAGCGATTTTACTGCGAGAAGCCCGCGGATCTGCGAGGCGAGCATAAAGAAGATCTTATGTGGGTCCTCCCCGCCTTGGAGCAGCCGGCGGAGATATTTGACGCTGTGAGGGTTGCGCTCGCCGACGGCGTCAAGGAACTGCAAGACGCTCTCGCTCTGGTCGCTGAAGAGCAGCTCGCGCACTTCTGGGAGGTCGAGCTCTCGGTCTGTGCTATAACAGGCGAGCTTCTCGATCTCTTTGGCTAGGCGCGCCGGCTCCGGTTCCACGGCAGCCAAGAGATATGTGATCGCTGCGGGTGTGAGCCGTACCCTGTGTTCAGCAAGCAGTTCACGTACCAGCCTTGGGAGGCTGCGCCGGTCGGGCTTGAGAAACTCTTGAATGGTGCCGTGGGCGCTGAGGGCTTTGTAGAGCTTGGAGCGTTTGTCGAGCTTCTCGGCGTCGAGGATGAGCACGAGCGATTCTGGAAGCCCCGCGGCGATGCGTTCGGCCAGGCGCTCCGGTTCGGGGATCTCATCGGCGCGCCGCACATAGAGAATTTTGGCTTCGTCGAAGAGGGACGCGCCGCTCAAATGCTCTACAAGATGTGCGCCGGTCAGCTCGCGCCCCTCGACGGAGATCACAGCGCACTTGTGGGCCTGCTGGAGCTGGGCGATGAGCTTGCGCGCCGCGCGCTCACGCAAGTAGGTGTCCCCTAAGAACGTAAAGACCATATCTTGACCCCTCACTGGCCCTCACCCCCAACCCCTCTCCCCCCCTCACCCCTGCCCCCTCTCCCTCGGAGGGGAGAGGGGCTGGGGGTGAGGGTGAAGAGAGGGGTGGCAAAGCCGGGGTGAGGGCCTCAAAAGATGACTCCTATGCCGATCACCCACCCTCGGCGGTTGTGCACCCCTGCGCTCAGCGTGAGATTTCTTGAGCGCAAGCTGAGCCCGATCAGGCCTGTTATATAGATCTTTTCCGTCTGATAGCCGTTGGGCTTGACGACGACATCGAGCGCGCTCGACAGCGCTAAGGGCAATGCAATGTGCGCTTCTTGCTGGATCGCTATGCCGCTGGCAACGTCAACACTGAGTCCATGGATGAGCGCCACCGAGAGCTTGGCGTAGAATTCCGTCTCTGGCCCATTGCGATAGGTCCGAGTCGGCCCAAGATCCGCAGGAGCGCCGATATCTTCGTATTCTGGGACGTCTTCGCCCGTCATCAAGAACGAGACGCCGACGCCTGCTATAGTATGAGAGACGGCAAAGCCAAAGTCAAACCCTATACTGGGAATCTGTGCCCTGTTTAGGCCCCCGTTGAGGCCCAGCATCACCGTCGGCTTTGAGAGCGTCGGCAGGGTACTTGGGGGTACAGGGGGTATCGGTGATGGGGGGGGCGTTACCAGCGGTTTCAAAGCTGCTTCGAGGGTGATGTCGGAATCGCCCTTCAGCTCGAGAGTCTGTGCCCAGCTCTCGTATCCTTCTTTGGTGACGACGACGCGGTAGCGCCCTGGAGCGATCTGGAGGGTGAGGGGGGTCTTGCCCGCGTAAGCGTTGTTGAGGAAGACGTCAGCGTTGTCGGGCTCAGAGAGAATGCGCAGCTGCGCGGTGCGCCCCAAGGGTCGAAAGAAGGGGCTTGGCACCAACTGCGCTTCTAGTGTGATCTCTGAGCCTTGTTTGAGATCAACAGTACGGGACCATTCTTCGTGGCCGAAGCGTGAGAGCGTCACGCGATAGCGTCCAGGGGCCAGGGTGATCTCCAAGGGGGTTGGCCCCATCACCACCCCGTTGATGGAAACGAGGGCGCCTGAGGGAGAGGAGAGAACCCGCAAGCGCGCTTGGGGGTGTGCGATCTGAAAGCACGCCCATGTAGCGGCCCATCCCGTCGCGCTCACCGTGCCAACGATTAAGCTCTGCATGAAGGTCTTGAATTCTTGGGGTTTTTGGCTGAGCAGCGGGAACGGGTTTTGCCGTTCAAGTTTTCCTTGGGGGAGGAGCTGCTCCAGAGGCAGCGGCGCGGCCAATGCCAGGACCTGAACACACTCAAACCCTGTCGGTGGGGAGATCACCAAGCTGTATCGCTGGTTGGGGATCGTGTGTATTCCGGCCCGTAGGAGGTTCATCGGTTGGTAGGCGTTGGGGAAGAGCAGATGTACTCGTCGGTCAGGCGTGATATTGTAGATATAGACATACGCGTCTTGGTTGAGGGAGAGGGTCAGGCGCAGTGTATCTCCTGGGGCGTACGAAGTTCTGTCTAAGCCCAGTTGGACGGCCAAGGGGGTTTGGGTGGGCTGGGCGATGATCCCTTCGGGGATCGGCTGTTGGGCTGATCCTATCACGCTGAAGGCTGCTATCCCTAAGAATGCGAGGAGTCGACGCATAGCTATCACCCCTTAATAGTATAAACGAGACTAGGGGGATTTGGGAAATATTAGGCAAAGTTGACAGGATTGTGGGCATCGAGGTTCTGGATGCCTAGCGGCCTTCATCTTCATAGTGTAAAATACCCCGTCGTATATCTTTAAGTTTTGCACAAGGAGGTCGAAAGGATGATCGTCAAGCTCCCCGGCGGACGGATTCTGGAGCACAACGGCCCTGCAACTTTGAAGGACCTGCTCGCCACGACGAACAAGGAGCTTCTCAAGACCACCGTCGGTGCCAAGCTTGACGGCGAGATCGTCGACTTCCATAGGGTACTCCCAGCCGACGCCCACGTCGAGCTCATCCCCCTCGACTCCCCCGAAGGCGCTCAGATCTATCGGCACAGCTACTCCCATATTTTAGCACAAGCTGTGCGACGGCTCTTCCCCGGCGTCAAATTAGCCATCGGCCCAGCTGTCGAAGACGGCTTCTACTACGACTTCGACGTCGAAAGACCCTTCACCCCAGAAGACTTAGAGAAGATCGAAGCGGAGATGAAGAAGATCGTCGAGGAGAATTATCAGTTCGAGCGGCTCGAGGTCTCCAAGGAGGAAGCGCGGCAGATGGTCCAAGACGAGCCGTATAAGCTCGAGCTCTTAGACGAGATCCCCGACGAGCGGGTCTCGTTCTATCGCGACGGGGATTTTCTAGACTTATGCCGCGGCCCGCACATGCTCAGCACGGGGCAGGTGAAATATTTCAAGCTGTTGAACGTCGCTGGAGCCTACTGGCGCGGCGATGAGCGCAACAAGATGCTCCAGCGCATCTACGGGACGGCGTTTGCCACCAAAGAAGCACTCGAGCGGCATCTGCAGATGCTTGAAGAAGCGAAGAAGCGCGACCACAGGAAGCTGGGCAAGGAGCTCGAGCTCTTCTTCTTCGATGAAGAAGTTGGGCCGGGGCTGCCCCTGTGGCTCCCCAAGGGCGCCATTATCATTGAAGAGATAGAGAAGCTCGCCAAGGAGACCGAAGCCAAGGCGGGGTATCTGCGGGTGCGCACCCCGCATATCTGCAAAGAGTCTATGTATCTGAGAAGCGGGCATCTGCCGTACTATCAAGAATCGATGTACCCGCCGATGGAGCTCGAAGGCGTCCGATACTATCTCAAGCCGATGAACTGCCCGCACCATCATAAGATCTTCGCGGCGCTGCCGAGAAGCTATCGCGATCTCCCGTTGAGATTGGCCGAGTACGGCACGTGCTATCGCTACGAGAAGTCGGGCGAACTCTTCGGGCTGATGCGCGTCAGAAGCATGCAGATGAACGATGCCCATATCTACTGCACCCTGGAGCAGTTTGAGGAGGAGTTTCTCGCCGTGTGCCGGATGTATCTGAAGTATTTTGAGCTTTTTGGCATCGAGAGATATCTGATGCGCTTCAGCACTCACGATCCCAAGGAGCTGGGCAAAAAGTACGTCAACGAGCCCGAACTTTGGAGGCAGACCGAAGAGATGGTGCGCCGCGCGCTCACAAACGGCGGGATCAAGTACGTCGAAGTTCCTGGGGAAGCGGCGTTCTATGGCCCCAAGATCGACGTGCAGGTCTGGAGTGCCATCGGCAGAGAATTCACCTTGGCGACCAATCAAGTAGACTTCGCTGTGCCCCGACGCTTTGGGTTGGTCTATAAGAATGCCCAGGGGCAAGATGAGACCCCCATCTGTATCCATCGCGCCCCGTTGGGCACTCACGAGCGCTTGATCGGCTTCTTGATCGAGCACTATGCTGGGGCGTTCCCGGTGTGGCTTGCGCCGGTACAAGCCGTCGTCTTGCCCATCACTGAGCGACAGCACCAGTACGCTCAGAGCGTCTTGCAGAAGCTCAGGGACGCCCATATCCGTGCCGAGCTCGACAGCAGCAGCCATACGCTCAATTATCGCATTCGGCACCATCAGTCTCAAAAAGTCCCCTATATGCTGATTATAGGCGACCGTGAGGTGCAGAACGAGAGCGTAGCAGTGCGGTTACGGACGGGCCAGGACTTAGGGGCTCAGCCTGTAGCTCACGTCATCGCCATGATCTCTGAGAAGATCGCGACGCGCTCCAAAGAACTGTAAGAGAGTTATCGAGGGAGAGAAAGAGAAGAGAGGAGGGCCCGGCAGGGGAGGCCCCCTGCCGGGCGGGCCTGCACCCTCGATTGGAGCCTATCGAAGGGTCAGTTGAATTATTGAAAAGAAAGAAGCAAACGCTGCAAAAATTGTCAAGAGCGCTGTGCTCGCCAGCATGACCCGTCGTGATCGTGAGAGCGTCTTCATCGCTGTTGTCCTCCTTGGTTCCGTGACTGAGAAGAGTATAGCTGGTGGATGGTGCAGAATCTGTGACAAAAAGGTGAAAATTTCGTGGAAAAAAAAGCCCCCTTCCCCCGTGCTTACCTACGGGTGAAGGGGGAGGGTAAAAGTCATTTAGCGCAACAGCACGAACTTGCTCAACAGTCGAGTCTGCTGGCCGTTGGGGCTTGTGATGGTAAGCACGTACCAGTAGAGGCCGTTAGCTGGGGTACGCGGCCAGCGCAGCGTTAACGTTGAGCTGGCGCTCTCCTGTGTGGTGATCTGGCGTCCATCTAGACTATACACGGTAACTTTCAGGGAGCACCCTGCGCAGTTCTGGGCGCTCCAGCGCAGCTCTGCGGGCGCAAAGCGCACCGTTTGATTCAAACTCCTCAGCTCGATGAACTCCTGGGGTTTGACGAGCCGGAAGCGCTTGCGCCGGTCGGCCAACTTGAGCGCTGCGCGCAGCTGGGAGGAGACTTTATCGATGTGCGCAATAGCCCCGTTGAGCAGGGCGCGCCACTGCGCAAACGCTAGGAGGAGCTTATCGCGGGCGCTGCGGATCAGCTCTGCGGGCGACATCGCGGGGTCGACTTCCACAGCCATTCCTGCAAACCCCGAGAGGCTGTCTTCGGCTGCCGCAAGCAGATCGAGGGCTTCTTCGATCATCGCTTCGATCTCGTCAAGACGGTCGCTTGAACCCTCGGTGAACTCGATCAGCGCGTCAAGAGATTTGTGAATGCGATTGGCGCGCTCGGTGCTGATGGTATTTGTCTCCACGAAGGCGTCCACTTGGAAGCGCACCCCTTCAGCCCGTGTCGCGAGGGACTCCATCAAGAGGCGAGTATCGGCGAGGGAGACGAGCAGCTCATTGACGGTCTCTTGGGTCTGGCTGATGAGCTGGCGCGCCCGTTCGTGTGCGCCGAAGCTGCTGAGCAGATTGAGGGCCAGCCGCAGGTCTTCGAGGGGCTGAGTAAGACTTAGCGTGCGCCCATGCTCGATGACGTCGCGCTTCATCGCGCCGAGCTCGTCGCGCCCCCCGGGGGTGATCTTCTTGGCTTCAACAGAGACGGTGCACGAGGCGCTTGCGCCTTCGGGGTCCCTGACGGTGAGTCTGACGGAGTATGAGCCTTCTTTGTCGGCCTTGAACGACGTGACGGCGGCTGCTGGGTCTGCGATGGTCGCTTGGCTGTCGGCGGGCTTGCTGATGAACGCCCATTGATATGTGAGCTTCTTGCCTTCAGGGTCGGACGAGCCGGAGCCGTCTAGCGTGACTGTTTGGCCGACCAAGACTTCTACGGGGACGGTGCCGCAGTTGGCTACCGGCGGCTGATTGGGTGGGGGAGCTTGGGTCACTGTAATAGTCTGCTGAGCTGTGGCGATTGCTCCGGAGTTGTCGGTGACGGTGAGCGTAATCGTAACGCTCCCTGGGGCTGTGGGGCAGGTGAAGCTGACTTTTGGCCCTGTGGCGTCGGGGTTGCCGTCGTTGTTGAAGTCCCACTCATATTTGGCAATCTGTCCGTCGGGGTCAGACGAGCCGGAGCCATCCAACGTGATGGTCTGGCCTGTGTTGCACCTGTACGGTTCGGTGTCGGGCTTGCCGTCGGGGATTGGGCCGGGGTCTGCGATTGGAGGCTGGTTCAGAGTGGCGACGAGCTTCTGTTTGAGAGCGTTCTCCAAGTCTGCGAAAGTCCTGACGATGATCACGAAGCCGTTCTGGCGGCCAGGTGGGAAAGGGGGCGCTATAACGCCCGGCTGCGGCCAAACTAACTGCAACAGAAAATCTCTAAATTCTGGTTCTTGTTCAACATTGCCGATGCCCTCGGCATCGAGCTGATCGAGCCCAGCTTTCACGGCCTCGTCCCGGGCTTGGAGTGTTTGATTCTTAGCTTCTGAAGGGGGAGACGGGAGGTTGGGCTGGCCGTCGGAGATGACGTTGAAGACTTGGCGAGCTCCGGGGCGGGCCTTGTTACCGGTAGCTATAGCCGCAGCGACGCGAATCCCAGAGACCATCGGCGTGAAGCCTCCGCCTTTGACGACAGCTTTCACTCTACTTACAATGTCACTGACATTCTGCGCTGTGATGACCGTCATGGGGACTTCGACACGCGCTCCGGGTATTCTCGTCGTGGGGTCCGTCACATTGCCAGAGAACTGCACCAAGCCAAACTCCACAGTGCCGTTTTGGGGCACGACGGCAGGGTCAGAGATAGCGTTGGCAATCCCGTTAATCATAGTAAGAAAGTCTTGGTTAGAGATGCTGCCCGAGCCGTCCAGGATGATCACCAGTTGGGTTTTGACAGCTGTTTGGGCGCTGGGGAGGCTCACACAGAAGCAGAGCAGCCCCACGCTCACCAGCAGGATCTTCACACTCACGCGACCCATAGAGAAAAGCCTCCTTCATTGATCACGCTCTGAGAGCATTATAGCACATCAGGCTGGGGCAGCAATGTAACTGAGATCACGTTGGTTTCAACAGCCCGCAGCTTGGCGCAACAATTCGGCCTTGTCCGTGCGCTCCCAGGGCACCTCAAGATCGCTGCGGCCAAAGTGTCCATAGACCGCTAACGGTGCGTAGATGGGCCGACGCAGATTCAAGCTCTCGATGATCGCTGCGGGGCGAAAGTCAAAGTGCTCGCGCACAAGCTGGGTCAGCTCGCCGTTGGGGAGCTTGCCGCTCCCAAACGTATCAAGAGTGATAGCCAGGGGGCGGGCTTGCCCAATCGCATAAGCGACTTGGACTTCGCACTCGCTGGCCAACCCTGCAGCGACGATATTCTTGGCAACGTAGCGGGCGTAGTAGCTGGCCGAACGATCGACTTTTGTGGGGTCTTTCCCCGAGAAGGCGCCGCCACCGTGGCTGCCGTAACCCCCGTAGGTATCGACCTCGATCTTGCGCCCGGTCATGCCTGTGTCGCCACAGGGGCCGCCCACTTCAAATCGCCCCGACGGGTTCACCAAAATAGTAGTCTTGGCGTCGAGCCACTTCCCTAAGACAGGACGAATGATATGTTCGATCAAATCGCGGCGGATCTGCTCTTGCGAGACCTCTGGATCATGCTGCGCCGAGAGGACGACCGTGTGCGCGCGCACGGGGTGGCCCTTCTCGTCGTACTCGATAGTGACTTGGGATTTGCCATCGGGGCGCAGATAGGGGAGCTTCTTGTTCTGGCGCAGCTGGGCGAGCTGGCGCACTAACGCATGAGCGAGCATGATGGGGAGCGGCATCAACTCGGGAGTCTCTCTGCAGGCATAGCCGTACATGATCCCTTGATCGCCCGCGCCGATGGCATCGTAAGGGTCTTCTGCGGATCTCTTCACGACTGCTTGAGCGATATCGGGCGACTGCTCATGGATGGAGACGAGCACCCCGCAGTGATCGGCGTCGAAGCCGTATTCGGGCTTATCGTAGCCGATCTTTCTTATGGTGTCGCGGGCGATTTGGGCGTAGTCCACGCGCGCCGTCGTGGTGATCTCCCCGGCGATCAAGACCAGCCCATTGGTGACAAACGTCTCGCAGGCAACGCGCGCTTCAGGGTCTTGCGTGAGCACAGCATCGAGAATAGCGTCGGAGATCTGATCGCACATCTTGTCGGGGTGGCCTGCGGCTACCGATTCCGAAGTGAAGAGATAGCTGCTCATAGAGCTCCTTCTTTAGGGCATAAAGCCAGAGTGTTCTTGTCTGCATTATAGCACGCCTCTTGAGCGCAAGCCAGTCCCTGAGTAAGATAAGCGATGCTGCCGTTTATACTCTTGGGGCTGTTGCAGGGGCTGACAGAGTTTCTCCCCATCAGCAGTTCGGGGCACTTGGCGCTGGCCGAGCAGCTCTTTGGGGTGCACAAGCCGGGGATCGTCTTTGATATCTTGGTGCACTGTGGCACGCTGCTGTCGGTAGTGTGGGTCTTTCGCCGGCGAATTGGGCGTTTGGTGCTTGCGCCCTGGCGTGGGGGAGAAGATCGGCGCTTATTAGGGTTGCTTGTCGTTGGCTCTATTCCGACTGGGGTGTTGGGGCTGGCGCTCGACAATGTTGCCGAGAGCGCGTTTGGGCAGAGCTGGGCGGTGGGATTAGGGCTTTTCGTCACGGCAGCGATGCTCTTTCTGGTCGAGCGTCGCGGGAGTGCCCAAAGCCCAAGGCTATTAGAACATCTCAGTTGGCGTGAGGCCCTGTGGGTTGGGCTGGCTCAAGGGGTCGCTGTGCTGCCGGGCATCTCGCGCAGCGGCAGCACGATCGCCATGGGCTTGCTCTGCGGGCTGAGAAGAGCAGATGCAGCCGAGTTCTCGTTCTTGCTCTTTATCCCGGCAATCATAGGGGCGACTCTCCTGAAGATCAGCGAAGCGCTCTCCCATCCCGAAGCGCATCACGCTCTGTGGGGCTCCTATCTTGCCGGCACAGCTGTTGCGTTTTTTTCAGGGATTATCGCCATTCGCTTCCTGATGAAGCTTTTACAGAAGCACCCCATGACCCCCTTTGCCCTCTATTGTTTCGCGGTGGGGCTGCTGGCTATCGCGTGGCACTTCGTCAGAGAGCTTTAGCCTCCCCAACCGTAACTGTAGAGCGCCGAGTACAGCCCTGACGCCAGCAATAAGATCACTATCAAGAACCAATAAGCGTATTGGCGATACTCCGTGCGCAACCACCAGAAGGCTCCTATTCCCGCAAGGACGACAGCCAGCGTCGTTGGCGTGAGGGGCCACGCGGAAAGCTGGCTCCAGATCAACACCGCAGGGAGAAGCACTGCCAGCGTGGCCAGCCCAAGCCACAGAAACCCTTCATGTGGGGGCACCTTGAGTGAGGGCTCAGGGCCAACGTTACGCACGAGCTCTTGAGCTCGCAGCTGGTCGCCCTGGGAGACAACGACTTCGAGAGGGCCCAGTATAGGGAAGACTGTATAGGGGTAGGGAAGAATCGTCCGCAGCACACTGGGAATCCCCGCTGCTGCAAGCTGGCTTGTGATCTCGTGGGCGCGGGCGTGACTGAAGGTGCGATAGATGTTTATCGTTGGAAGAGCCAGATGCGCTTGGTGATAAGCATCTGCCAGGACGCCCGCCACGATGAGAACCCCTATGCCCCCAAGAGAATACGCCGTGAACCCACTGAGTTTCGTCACTACGAGGGGCAAGAGCGCCAGGACGAACAAGAAGAGAGCTGTCCCCAAGGCGGGAACGCGGCGCCCGCCCAGCTCCTCAGGGTGCACGATCGCGTCCTTGTAGAAATACGTCAAGAGCAGTATTACTATTCCGTAGCTGACGATATATCCCCAGCCTTGGGCGAAGTCCGCGCTCAGAGCTTGGAGCCACTCTGGTGAGAAAAGCCCTAACGAAACTGGGACGAGCAGAAAAGCTCCCCATTGCAAAGGGATGATCCCCGCGATCACGAAGGGGAAGATCAGAGTTCTCTCGCCCATCTCAACGCGATAACTGCTCGAGAATGCCCAAAAACTCCCGACCAACACAAGCACAAAGAGCGCAGCGAGCCCAAGCCCCCACGCCCACGACACTGTTTGCACCTGGAGCTCAGAAGAGATCTGCACAATGTATCGCGGCCAATCGATCAGAATCCTCGTCACGATCAAGATGGCCCAGCCGTTCCCTACGCCGTATCTATTAATGAGATCTCCCAGCCAGATGAGCACAAACACCCCAGCCACCAGCACCGGGATGTTGATCAGATAAAACGCCCATGGCTCCCATGAGGTCAGCCTTTGGCTGACTAGAATCACACCCGTCCCGGCAGCTTGGAGTACGCTGAACAGCAAGATCAGCGCGAAAAAACCCCAAGAAAAAGTCCTCTCTTGGGAGAGAAACAGCTCGCGCAGTTTGACAGACCGGAAGGCAATCACGCTGAACAAGAGCGCAGCGTTCAGATAGGGGATGAGCCCTAGGGCGAAGATCGAAAGGTGCTCGATGTCCCTTGACGCCCCCAAATCTTGGAAGGCTTGGAAGAGTTGTCGCAGCTGCTCTGGATCGATCCCCGGCAGGGGGATCCAGGCGCCAAGCCGGTAGGCCACAATGACGACAAGCGTAACGAACAGGCGAGCCCAGATTGTGCGGGGGCGTGTGGGTGTGTTCATGGAGATCAGCCTCCCCTCATAAGCTCAGACTATTATAGCACATGATCGTCGTGGCTTGACGCTTTGACTGTTGTGCAGTATCATTCCCCCGGCACATTCTCACTATCCCGAACTTTTACGGAGGTGGCCTGCGCTATGCCAAAGTACGAGAAGTTACCGGATCCGCTGGCGCTCGAAGCGTCTGTTCTCAGGTTTTGGGAGCAGGCCGCCATCCCTCACAAGAGCCTGCAACGCAACGAGAAGAACCGAGCTCACAAGAAATTTGTCTTCTACGAGGGCCCGCCCACGGCCAATGACCAGCCCCACTTTGGGCACCTCATCCCGCGGGTCTATAAAGATCTTTTTCCCAGATACAAATTGATGCAAGGCTATCACGTGATAAAGAAGGGCGGGTGGGATACCCACGGCCTGCCCGTGGAACTCAAAGTCGAAAAAGAGTTAGGGCTCAATAGCAAGCGCGAGATCGAGGCCTTCGGCATCGAAAACTTCGTGCGCAAGTGCCGCGAGAACGTCTGGAAGTACAAGAACGACTGGGTGGCCTTCGACCCCAGAATGGGCTTCTGGTACGACCAGGAGAACGCCTATATCACGTATACCAACGAATATATCGAGTCGGTCTGGTGGGCCCTGAAGAAGATTTGGGAGAAGGGCTTGCTGTATAAAGGGCACAAAGTGCTGCCCTACTGCCCGCGCTGCGGCACGCCTCTCAGTTCACACGAAGTCGCCCAAGGCTACGAGACCGTCAAAGACCCGTCAATCTTTTTCAAACTTCGTGCCTCCGGAGGCGAAGCCTGGTTTTTGGTCTGGACGACGACGCCCTGGACCGTGCCCAGCAACGTAGCCCTGGCCGTCGGGCCGAAGTTCACCTACGCCAAGGTCGCGGTTGGGAATGAGACGTTTATTCTGACGCAAGACTTGGTCGAGTCCGTCATCAAGGAGCCGCATCACATCATAGAGACGTTTTCGGGATCGGAGCTCGTCGGCATGCGCTATGAGCCGGCGTACCAGCTCAGCGATGACCCCGGCGCCTATCGCGTCGTGGCGGCGGACTTCGTCTCGCTGGAGGAGGGCACGGGGATCGTGCACATTGCTCCAGCGTTTGGTGAGGAAGACTATCAACTTGGGCAGGCCGAACAGCTGCCCTTCGTCAACCCTGTAGATGGAGACGGGAAGTTTACGAGAGAATTTCCCCTGGCCGCAGGGCGGTTCGTCAAAGACGCCGATGCCCTGATTATACAAGACCTCAAAGAGCGGGGGATGCTCTATAAATCTGGCACATACGAGCACGAGTACCCGTTCTGTTGGCGGTGCAAGACCCCATTGCTCTATTATGCCTTGGACTCGTACTTCATCAAGACGACTGCTAAACAGAAAGAGATCATCGAGAACAATCGACAGATTCACTGGCATCCGGAGCATTTTCGCGATGGGCGCTTTGGGAACTTCTTGGAGACCATGAAGGACTGGGCGCTCTCGCGCGACCGCTACTGGGGAACCCCTTTGCCCTTGTGGGTCTGCGAGCGCTGCCAGAGAGAGCACTGTGTAGGCAGCCGCCACGAGCTTGTAGACTTAGCTCTCGATAAAGAGAAAGCCCGCGCTGTCGAGTTCCACCGGCCCTGGATTGATGAGATCACTTTGCGGTGTTCGTGCGGCGGCACGATGCGGCGCGTCCCCTACGTGATAGACTGTTGGTTCGATTCGGGGATGATGCACACGGCCCAATGGCATTATCCCTTTGAGAATCAGGAGATCTTTGCCGAGCAATTCCCGGCGGATTTCATCGCTGAGGGGATTGACCAGACGCGCGGCTGGTTCTATTCGCTGCTCGTGACGAGCACGCTGCTCTATGAAGAGCATCCCTATCCCCATCCCTATAGGCACGTGCTGGTGACGGGCATGGGGCTGGACGAGACGGGCAAGAAGATGTCCAAGAGCTTGGGCAACGTGCTCAACCCCTGGGATGTGGTGAACGTCTATGGTGCGGATGCCGTGCGCTGGTTCTTCTACTCAGGGAGCGCGCCGTGGCGCGACCGGCGGCTCGACCCTCAAGATGTCGCTGAGGCACGCGGGGTCTTAGAGACGGTGCGCAACGTCTATAGCTTTTTTGCGCTCTATGCAGGGATCGACAAGTTCGAGCCCCCTCACCCCTGCACCCCTCTCCCTCAGAGGGGAGAGGGGACGGGGGTGAGGGGGGAGAGAGGGGCTGGGGGTGAGGGGGGAGAGGGGCTGGGGGTGGGGGCCTTGCTCGACCGGTGGATTCTCTCGCGGTTGCAGCAGACGATCCACAAGACCACGCAAGCGCTCGACGAATACGATCCTGTCGCGGCCACCCAGGCGATCGCGACGTTTGTGGACGAGCTGAGCAATTGGTACGTGAGGAACTCCCGGGCGCGGTTCTGGGGCGGCCAATGGACTGCGGACAAGACCTCAGCATTCCGAACGCTCTATGAAGTCCTGCTCACCCTGGTGAAGCTCCTTGCGCCGTTTGTGCCCTTCTTAGCTGAAGCCATCTATCAGAATCTCAGAACCGATATGATGCCGGAGAGCGTCCACCTGTGCGATTGGCCCCAAGCAGATGAGCGCTTGTACGATGCGGGCTTAGAATCACAGATGAGGCGAGCGCGGCAGATCGTCACCGCGGGGTTGCAAGCGCGCCATAAAGCCCGGATCAAAGTGCGCCAGCCCCTCTCTTCCGCGCTGGTGCTGGAAAAGGCTCCATCGCTCGACCCAGAGTATAGACGGCTCATCGAGCAGGAGCTGAACGTGAAACGGGTCGCGTGGCTCGACGAGAGAGAACTCTTTGCGTGCTACACCCCGAAGATCGAATACGAGAAAGCCGCATTGGGGAAGGATTTTCGGGCTCTCGCTGGTCAGGTGATGGCTGTGCTTGACGAGCTCAACAGAGCCGAGCATGACCGGCGCGTGCATCTGGCGCGCGAGCTGCAAGAGCGAAAGAGATTGCAGGTGAGCGTCGCAGGCCACGATGTTGATCTGGCTGAGGGCGTGCATGTGCGCGTGGCGCTCGTGCCGCGCGAGGGTTATGTCGAAGGCGTTGAGGGCGATGTGAAGGTCTTGGTCGATACTCGTCTCGATGAAGCGTTGCGCCAAGAGGGCGTGGTGCGCGAGTTCGTGAGATTAGTCCAAGAGTGTCGCAAGGAAGCGGGCTTTGAGGTCTCTGATCGCATTGAGCTGTACTACGAAGCTGACCCAGAGGTGCAAACGGCTCTGGAGAAGTTTGCCCGGCACATCCAAGAGGAGACGCTGGCGGTCGTGCTGCAGCGAGCGAGCTCTTTCGAGAGAGTCGAGTTCAGCAAAGAACTCGACGTCAATGGACGAAGAGCTAGGATCGGCCTGGTGCGCAAGAGATGATCTATCACATTGAGTATTTTGAGAGGCTGAGCTCGACGAACGAGTATCTGAAGCAGCTGGCAGAGTCTGGGGCAGCTGAGGGCACTGTCATTATTGCCAAGGAGCAGACGGCAGGGAAGGGTCGCTTGGGGCGAAGCTGGGTCTCGCCCCCGGGTGGCGCGTGGTTCTCGATCTTATTGAAGCCACCGATCTCCGTCGAGCAAGCGGGCTGCGTCTCCGTTCTGATTGCCGTCTCACTGGCTCGCGCCCTCCACGAACGCTGGGGAGTCCCCGTGGGCGTCAAGTGGCCCAACGATCTCTATATAAGAGCTCGCAAGCTCGGGGGCATCCTCATCGAGCTGAGCAGCTGTGCTTCTCGGATCGACTGGCTCATCGCCGGCATCGGGATCAATGTGAATAACGATCTGCCTCAAGACGTGCCGGCGACGTCGCTGGCGCGCGAGCTGGGGAGGGAGATCGCCCTTGCAGAGCTTTTCGAGGTGACCTTGGAAGCCCTGGCCCGCGATTATGAGCGCTTTCTCACCGAAGGATTTGAATTTGTTCGAAGGGAATGGCACAGGTTCTCTGTGCTCCCCAAGCGTGTTGGGGTCTTGACGGATGCAGAGAGACGAGAAGCCGAGGTGCTGGGGCTTGCTGCATCTGGTAAACTGATCGTGCGCATGGGGGGAAGCACCCGAGAGCTGACTGCTGAGGAAGTGACGCTATGCCTGCCGTAGCTGTCCTGGGTGCCCAGTGGGGCGACGAGGGCAAGGGGAAGGTGGTGCACCTGCTCGCACGGGATGCTGACTATTGTGTGCGTTTTAACGGGGGCACCAACGCGGGGCATCGCGTCGTCACCAGTCGCATTGGTGCGCTCGTGGGAGCGCAGGAACCTCGCGAGTTCAAGTTTCACCTGATCCCATCCGGGGCGCTCCATGAGGGCTGCGCGGGGGTCTTAGCCCACGGCATGGTCATTGACCCCCAGGCGCTCGTCCAAGAGCTGGAGGCGCTGCGCGAGCTGCGCGGCAGCGAACCCGAGATCTACATCAGCTCCAACGCGCATCTGCTCCTCCCTTATCATCCCATCGTGGAGCGCTTGGAGGGGTCTCAGACAGCTCTGGACACCACGGCCAAGGGGATTGGGCCGGCCTATCGCGACAAGGCCGCACGCATCGGGTTGAGGATGTCCGATCTGCTCTTCCCCCAGAAGTTCACCGAGAAACTCTCGGCGGTCTTAGAGCGCTATCAGAGGCTCTGGCCCGATCACCCCGATATCCAGCGCCTGCACGCTGAAGCGCTCGCCGATGATATCCTGAGGCTCTCCGAGAGCTTTCGGGATCGCATTGTGGACACGGTGCAGCTGTTGCACGAGGCGCTCGATCAGAACAGATATATAATTTTTGAGGGTGCTCAAGCGGCTCTGCTCGATCTCGATTTAGGGACGTATCCCTATGTGACGTCCTCGACGGCGACGATTGGTGGGATTGGTTCTGGAGCTGGGGTGCCGCCTCAGCGCATCGACCGTGTGGTGGGGGTAGCGAAGGCGTACACGACGCGGGTGGGGCACGGGCCGTTTCCCACCGAGGCTCGCGATCAGGTGGGGGAGCGCTTGCGTGTTGCCGGACACGAGTTTGGCACGACCACGGGGCGTCCGCGCCGGTGCGGCTGGCTCGACTTAGTCGCGCTGCGCTACGCCGCTATGATCAACGGCTTTACGGAGCTCGCCCTGACGAAGCTCGATGTGCTCACGGGCTTTGCTGAGATCCCTGTGGCGACGAGCTATCGGTATCGTGGGCGCATGGTGCGCGACTTCCCCACGGTCTGCGAGATCCTGGGCGAATGCGAGCCCGTCTACGAGAGATTGCCCGGCTGGAATGAGCCGCTTTCGGGGTGTCGAGAGTTCTCTGAGCTGCCCGAGGCAGCGCAGAGATATGTGCGAGTGATCGAGGACGAGCTGGGGGTTCCCATCTCGGTGATCTCCGTTGGCCCAGGGGAAGATCAGAACCTCTGGCGATAAGCGAAGGGATCGAAATTATTCCAGACTTGACTTGAGCTCTTTAGGGGGATTATAATAGTGAGCTTATGAGCTTAAAGGGGGTGCCATGAGCAGAGCGGGGCGCGCGCTGAGCGGGAGCTTGGTCGGCCTTCTGGCAGTGAGCCGTGTTGGTGCAGCCCAACAGACAAGCCTCTCCCAGCTGAGTGGGCAGGAGATGGTCTTTCTCTTGCTCTTGGTCGCTTGTGTGATCGGCGGCTGGGTGGGGTACGAGTGGATTCGTAAGGGGAGAGCTTCGTGAAGATTAATCCAGGGAACTGTGGGGCGCTATCATCCCTACCTCATCCCTGGAAGCGATCTAGCGAGGGCTCTCGCTAGATCGGAACCCCCTTTCCCGCGGGACGGTCCCCCCAAGACCGTCCCGTCCCTTTTGTGATAAATATCAACAACAGCTATGACTGATATCATGGCTCAAGTCCCCCAAGCCTCGCTAAGATAGACCCTGAACGAAAGGGGGCCAGCGTCATGCTCAGCCCGGTGCACGAGACGATACCACGGGTCTATCAAGAGATTCACCCACCTCTCGATGAAGCCAGGGCGTTCCTCGAATCCGACCGGTGTTTGGAGTGTGGAGGGCCCTACGCTCCGGCTCCGTGTATGGCTGCCTGCCCCGCGCGCGTTCCCGTTCCTCAGTTTATCCGAGCGATCCGGGAGGGCCGTCCCGAGGAGGCAGCCCGGCTCATCTTCGAAGCCAACATTCTAGGGGGCAGCTGCGCCCGCGTCTGCCCCGTCGAAGAACTCTGCGAGGGCGCATGTGTGCTGACCAAGGAGGGCCGTCGCCCCGTCTCCATCGGGCGCTTGCAGCGCTACGCGACCGATATCGCTCTGGCGCATCAGATGAACTTCTTTGCCCGTCCCGCCTGGAAGCCGCAGAGCGTTGGGGTCATTGGGGCTGGGCCGGCAGGGTTGGCGTGCGCTGCAGAGCTAGCTAAGCTCGGCTATGAAGTCGTGGTCTACGAGAGCCGGCCTGAGCCAGGGGGGTTGATCACCTCAGCGATTGCCCCCTATAAGCAGCGCAAGGACCCCTTGCCCGCTGAAGTAGCTCTCATCGAGCGCTTAGGTGTGAAGCTGCGCTATGGCGTGACCGTGGGGAAGGATATATCTATTGAAGAGCTGGAGCGTCGCCATCAGGCGATCTTTCTCGGTGTCGGCCTGGGGGGGGACACCAAGGCGCGCATCGAGGGTGAGGACCTGCCTGGAGTCTGGAACTCTCTTGAGTTCATCGAGCAGATCAAGAAGGGGTATCTTCCCAAGATCGGCCCCACAGTGGCGGTCATTGGTGGAGGGAATACGGCGATTGACGTGGCTCGTGAATCTGTCCGACTTGGTGCCACGAACGTCATGGTGCTCTATCGGCGCACGGAGGACCAGATGCCGGCGTTCCGGCACGAAGTCAAGGCGGCGCGCAAGGAGGGGGTGCACTTCTATTGGCTGACCGCGCCGGTGCGCCTCATTGGCGACGGCAAAGTGAGAAAGATCGAGTGTGTCCATATGAAGTTGGGCGCACCGGATAGGTCGGGCCGTCCCGCCCCTGAGCCCATCCCCGGCACCGAGTTCACTCTAGAAGTCGACACGGTGATCAAAGCCATCGGGCAAGAAAGACGTGTCGAGTTCTTTCAAGCGTTGGGGGTGGAGACCGAAGGCGGACTGGTGAAAGTGAACGAGCACTTCCAGACCAGTCGTGCCCAGTACTTTGCGGGCGGGGACTGCGTCACTGGCGGGGGGACAGTCGTCGAGGCGGTGCGGCATGGGAAGCTCGCGGCGCAAGGGATCGCGAAGTTTCTCGCCCAGGGGTGACCCACGATGATCGAGATTCGCTGGCATGGGCGTGGTGGCCAAGGGGCTAAGACGGTCTCGCAGCTTCTCGCTGGAGCGGCGCTGCGGGGCGGACGCTATGCCCAAGCCTTCCCGGAGTACGGTCCAGAGCGCAGTGGCGCCCCCGTGAAGGCGTTCACTCGCCTGGACACGAAAGAAATCCGCTTGCACTGCGGCGTCTACGAGCCGGATATCGTCATCGTGCTCGACCCGACGCTCCTGCACGCCAAGGAAGTTCGGGTGACCGAGGGCCTCAAGCGCCAGGGGATCTTGCTGGTCAACACCCCCCACAGCGTTGAGGAGGTGCGGCGGCAGACGGGCTTTGCCGGCAAGATCATCACCCTTGATGCCGAAGCGCTCGCGCGCTCTGTGGGGGCACGCTTCTCCAACGTCGTGATGCTTGGGGCTGTGGCGCGCGTCCTCGGAGACATCTCCCTTGAGGACTTGGAGGAAGAATTCGCTCAAGCATTTGGCGAGAAAGCATTAGCGACGAACGTCGCGGCAGTGCGCGCGGGCTTCGCCGCGATAGCCAGCATGGAGGCATCATCATGAAGCGTTATCAAGAGCTTCCTATTGGCGGGGTCATTCCCGGTGGGGCTACGCCCCACTTGGTCCAGACAGGGGGATGGCGCTCCGGGAAGAAACCGGTCTTCGACGAGAAGCTCTGTGTGAACTGTCTGCTCTGCTGGGTGCACTGCCCCGAAGCGACGATCGTCGTCGAGCGCTCGCAGATGCGCGGGTTCAGCTACGATCACTGTAAGGGGTGTGGCATCTGCTCCCAGAGCTGTCCCACAGGGGCCATCACCATGGTCGCGGAGACTCAAGAGCAGCACCAGGCAGGTGAAGAAGTATGCGTGTAGCCACGGCTCCGGCCAAGCTCGCTCTGCTGACGGGGGCAGAGGCAGCGGCCCATGTCATGCGCCAGATCAACCCCGATGTCGTGCCTGTCTATCCCATCACCCCGCAGACCCCTATTATCGAGACGTTTGCCCAGTTTGTCGCCGACGGGCTGTGCGATTCCGAGATCATTACCGTAGAAAGCGAGCACAGCGCCATGAGCGCCGCGGTGGGCGCCTCCTGCGCCGGCGCACGGGTGATCACCGCGACCAGCTCCCAAGGGTTGGCTCTGATGCTCGAGATCGTTTATATTGCGGCCTCGATGCGCTGCCCCATCGTGATCGCTGTGGGCAGTCGCGCGCTCTCTGGCCCCATTAATATCCACTGCGACCACTCCGACAGCATGATGGCTCGCGACGCCGGGTGCGTCCAGATCTTCGCGGAGAACGCCCAAGAAGCTTACGATCTCATGATCATCGCCCAGCGGCTCGCTGAGGACCGCAGGGTGCTCGTCCCGGTGATGGTGATGCAAGACGGGTTTACGATCACCCATTCGGCTGAGCCGGTGGCCCTGCTCCCTGACGAGCTCGTGAAGGAGTTTGTAGGCGAGTACGAGCCGCTCTACCCCCTGCTGGACACCGATCATCCCACGACGCAGGGGCCGTTTGCGTTGCCCGATTATTATTTTGAGCTCAAGCGCCAGCAAGTAGATGCGCTCGAGGCTGCTCGGGGGGTGTGGCTTGAGCTCCAAGAGAAGTTCGCGGGGATCTCTGGGCGCCGCTATGAGGGCTTCTTCGAGGAGTACAAGCTCACTGACGCTGAGTATGTCTTAGTTATCTTGAGCTCGACGGCGGGCACCGCGAAGGTGGTGATCGACCGATTGCGGCGCAAGGGGGTGAGAGTCGGGCTGGTGAAGCCCTGGCTCTTCCGCCCCTTCCCCGCAGAGGAGATCGCTCGAGCGCTTGAGGGCAAGCGCGCCGTGGCTGTGCTCGACCGCGCGATCTCGTTCGGCAGTTGGGGGCCGCTCTATTTAGAGATCTCTGCCGCGCTGGGGCGGTATCTCCAGCGCAAGCCTGCGCTGTATAACTATATCTACGGTCTGGGTGGGCGCGACACACCACCGGAGCTCATTGCGTCTGTGGTGAGCGATATGCAGAACGAGCTTGACCCAAGGGTGTTGCGCTATCTGGGCCTGCGGGAGTGATCCACATGCCCAACACCAAAGAGCTCGCTCGTCATGAAGAGACAGCAAGACGGTTTACGGGGGCTCACGCCCTGTGTGCGGGGTGCGGGGTTCCCATCTGCGTGCGCACCATTCTTAACGCTATCAAAGAGCCGGTGGTGGTCATCAACGCGACGGGGTGTCTTGAGGTCGCCACGACGCGCTACCCCACCACAGCGTGGAACGTCCCCTGGATTCACGTGGCGTTTGAGAACGCTGCGGCTGTCGCCAGCGGGGTGGAGACGGCCTATCGGGCCCTGCGCCGGCGGGGCAAGATCACTCAAGAGATTCGGTTTGTGGCGTTTGGCGGCGACGGCGGCACCTATGACATTGGCCTGCAAGCCCTCTCTGGAGCGCTCGAGCGCGGCCATAGATTTCTCTATGTTTGCTATGACAATGAAGCCTATATGAACACGGGAAATCAGCGTTCGGGGGCGACGCCCTTTGCTGCGCAGACGACTACCGCACCCACGGGCAAGAAGAGCTTTGGCAAGCCCCAGCGACGCAAAGACTTAACCGAGATCGTCGCGGCGCATCACATCCCCTATGTCGCCCAAGCTTCGATCAGCGATTGGTACGATCTGGCTGTCAAAGCGCGCAAGGCCGTCTCGGTGGACGGGCCGTCGTTCCTCAATGTGCTCTCGACGTGCCCGCGCGGCTGGGGCCACCCTTCCGATCAGAGCGTTAAAATTGCCCATCTTGCCGTGGAGACGTGCTACTGGCCCCTCTATGAGATCATCGACGGGCGATGGTACGTCAATTATATCCCTGAAGAGAAGCGCCCGATCACCGAGTGGCTGCGCCTGCAGCGGCGCTTTAGCCATCTGTTTGAGCCGGGGAACGAAGAGCTCCTGGCGCAGATCCAGCGCCAGGTGGACGAAGACTGGGAGAGGCTGCTGCGCCGATGTGAAAGGGTGACTCCCCATGAAGCGCTATGAGCAAGAGGGGTTCTTCTTAGCCATCGAGCCTCGGCGGTGTAAAGGGTGCGGGGTGTGCGTCCAAAGCTGCCCCATGGGGGTCTTAGTGCTCACCCCTGAGGGGAAGGTCGAGGTCACCCAGATCGCTCACTGTGTCTTCTGCGGCATCTGCGAGCAGAGGTGCCCGGACTTTGCCATCTCGGTTCATAAAGAGAAGATCTTGCAGCCATCGTTTGTATGAAGGAGCCAAATCTGTCTAGAGAGCCGGAGCTTGTCCAGGGGAACGAGGCCTGCGCTCGCGGAGCGATCTACGCGGGGTGCCGGTTCTTCGCAGGGTATCCCATCACCCCAAGCAGCGAGATCATGGAATATCTCTCCCGCGAGCTGCCCAAGGTCGGCGGCATTTGTTTGCAGATGGAGGACGAGATCGCCTCGATCTCTGCTGTGATTGGGGCCTCGTGGGGGGGCGCAAAAGCTATGACCGCCACAAGCGGGCCGGGGTTCTCCCTCATGCAGGAGAGCATCGGCTACGCGGCCATCACTGAGACCCCCTGTGTGATCGTAGACGCCCAGCGCGGTGGCCCAAGCACCGGTCAGCCAACCAAGGCCTCTCAAGGCGACGTCATGCAAGCCCGCTGGGGCACCCACGGCGATCATCCCGTCATCGTGTTGACGGCGTCGTGGGTGCGCGAGGTCTTCGAGATGACCGTGCAGGCGTTCAACTTTGCTGAACGATATCGCGTGCCCGTGATCTTACTGTTAGATGAGGTCTTGGCGCACCTGCGCGAGAACGTGATCTTGCCTGAGCCGGGGGAGCTCGAGGTCATCTCGCGTCGCCGCCCTGAGCGTCTTGAGGGATTTAAGCCGTTCTTCGACGAGACCATGGTCAACTTTGGCGAGGGCGGCCGCCTGATGGTCACCGGGATGTCTCATGACGAGCTGGGCTTCCCGGCTCAAGGGCAGAAGGCCGCTCAACAGCTCCAGAGGATCGTCGCCAAGATCGAAAGCCGTGTTGAAGAGATCGCTCTCTATCGCGCTCACTGTGTGGACGACGCTGAGGCCGTGATCGTGAGCTATGGGATCACGAGCCGGGCCGTCGAAGAAGCCGTTCGTCTGATGCGAGAGGGGGGCTTGGCGGTGGGATGGCTCGATCTGAAAACCCTCTGGCCGTTCCCCGATAAGCTCATTCGTTCGTGCACGGCGCACGCTCGGTATGTGCTCGTCCCGGAGCTCAATTTGGGGCAGCTTGTTCGAGAGGTCGCACGGGCTGTAGGCGGGCAGGCCCCTGTGGAACACTTAGGCCGAGTAGACGGCTCGTTGATCACGCCTCAACAGATATGTCAACGCGTCTACGACCAGATGCGGTCTCTCAAGAAAGGGGCAGTCTATGGTCTATGATTTTCACGAGTATTTGAGGGTGGAGAGGTTGCCTCATGTGTGGTGTCCCGGCTGTGGGCACGGCATGATCGCGCACGCCCTAGCGTGTGCCATGGCCGATATGGAGCTCGACCCCAACCAGACTGTTATCGTTGGGGGGATCGGCTGCTCTGGACGCACGGCCTTCTTATTCAACATGGACTCGATGCACACGACACACGGGCGAGCGGTGGTCTTTGCTACGGGGCTGAAGCTCGTGCGCCCCAATCTCACTATTGTGCTGGCCCTCGGCGATGGCGATGCCATTGGGATTGGGGGGAACCATTTCATTCACGCCTGTCGGCGCAATGTAGATCTCACGGCGATTATCTATAACAATTCGATCTACGGGCAGACGGGCGGCCAGGTCGCGCCCACGACCCCCTTGGGCAAGAAGAGCACAACAAGCCCCTATGGCAATTTAGAGTATCCCTTTGATATCGCGCGCTTAGCCATAGCTGCCGGAGCCACGTATGTTGCGCGCACCACGAGCTTCGATTTTCCCGATATGGTAAAATTTATCAAGCGAGGCATCGCCCATAAGGGGTTTGCCGTGATCGAAGTGCTCACGCACTGCCCGACCTATTACGGTCGGCTCAACGAGCTGCGCGACCCCTATGAGATGCTGCACTTTCTGAAAGAGCATACGGTCCCTCTCGAAGAATGGAAAGAGCTGACTGAAGAAGAGCGAGCTGATAAAATAGTGATCGGGGAGCTGCACCGTGAGGAGCGCCCGGAGTTTGTAGAGAGCTATTATCAGCTCATCGCCCAGATGCAAGGGGCCAGCAGGTGAAAATAGATGGCCGTTAAGCAGATTCAGCTCAGCGGGGCGGGGGGCCAGGGGTTGGTCTTAGCGGGGATTATCTTAGCCGAGGCGGCCATGCGCGACGGCAAGAACGTTGCGGTCGCGCAGAGCTACGGCCCGGAGGCACGCCTGGGGGCAAGCAAAGCCGAAGTCATCATCTCTACAGAGAAGATCGCTTACCCTCAAGTGACCCAGCCCGATATCCTGCTCTGCCTCTCGCAAGATGCATTTGATAAATACTTTCCAACGGTGGATGAACACACGCTCGTCTTCATAGACTCGACGCACGTGCAAGCGCCATCGCTCGAGAGGGACAGTATTTATAAGCTGCCATTTGTGCGCTCGGCTATCGAGTGCGTGGGGAATAAGTTAGTTGCCAATATCGTCGCCTTAGGAGCACTGAATGCTGTGACGGGGCTTGTGTCATGGGAGAGCCTGCAGAAGGCAGTAGAACACCGCACGCCTGCGAAGTTTCGGGAGCAGAACGTGCGCGCTTTGGAAGTCGGTCGTCAACTGGCCCAGAACGCAAGACAGACAAAGGAGGTCTGATCTATGGCAACGACAGCAGAGGCCAAACGGGAAGGCGAGCTGAAGATGCTCAAGACCGCGCGGTACTTCTTCGATGTAGCCGCGAAGAAGCTCAACCTAGAGGACAGCTTGATCGAGCTGTTGCGGTATCCTAAGCGTAAACTGATCGTGCACTTCCCGGTGCGCATGGATGACGGGCGCACCGTCAGCTTTGAGGGCTATCGGGTGCAGTGTCATCCGGTGTTGGGGCCGGGCAAGGGCGGGATTCGCTATCACCCCGACACGACTTTGGAAGAAGTCGAAGCCCTCGCCGTGCTCATGAACTGGAAGTGCGCCGTTGCCGGGTTGCCCTTCAGTGGTGCCAAGGGCGGCGTCAAGTGCAACCCCAAGGAGATGTCGGTAGGGGAGCTCGAGCGGCTCACTCGACGCTATGCTGCAGAGATCGCCCCGATCATCGGGCCGGATATAGATATTCCTGCCCCCGATGTCTATACGAGCTCGCGGGAGATGGCGTGGATCGTCGACACGATCAGCATGCACCATAACGGCGAGTTTATGCCCGGCTTGGTCACGGGTAAGCCCTTACTCTTAGGCGGTTCGGTGGGGCGCGAGACGGCTACCGCCCGGGGCGGCTTCTTCTGCACCCTCGAGGCCCTCAATCACTTGAAGATGAAGCTTGAGGGAGCGACCGTGGCGATCCAGGGCTATGGCAATGCCGGGTCGTACTACGCCCACTTCATGCATGAGGCGGGCGCTAAGGTGATCGCGGTGAGCGATTCCCGTGGTGGTATCTATAACAGCAAGGGCTTAGACCCCAAAGCTGTGCTCGATTTCAAGAAGGAGACGGGCACGGTCGTGGGCTTCAAGGGCGCCGATAGAATCACCAATGAAGAGCTGTTAGAAATACAGTGCGATATCTTGGCGCCCTCGGCCTTGGAAGACCAATTGCATGAGCGCAACGCTCCTAACGTGAAGGCGAAGGTCATCTGTGAGCTCGCCAATGGCCCGACAACCCAAGAAGCTGACGCGATCCTGCACGAGCGCGGTATCTTCGTCATCCCTGATATCTTGGCGAACGCCGGTGGGGTGACGGTCAGCTACTTTGAGTGGGTCCAAGATCGCTATCGCTACTTCTGGGACGCCCAGAGGGTGGACGAGCGCTTGAAGCTCTTTATGACCGAGGCTTTCAAGCGCGTTCTGGATATGCATCTCAAGCAGAAAGTCGATATGCGCACGGCGGCGTTCATGACGGCTGTGTCGCGTGTTGCTGAGGCGGCACGAGCTCGCGGGTTGTACGCTTAGCCCTTGAAGTTTGACAGCGGGGGCTGGCGCCCTAGGCGTCAGCCCCATTTTTTTGGATCGTCTGCCATACGCCTAGTACAATGATCGCTCCCCCTAAGATCTGCAGCCAGGTCATCGGTTCGTGCAGCAGGAGGAAAGCGAGCGCGAGGGTCACGATGGGGACTAAGTTATTAAAAACGGCCGTACGCGCTGCGCCGATGGTTTGGATGGCGTAAGACCAGATAAGATACGCAAAGGCGATGGGCAGGAGGCTCGTGTACACGATGCTCCCCCAGGCGGTGAGCGACAGGGTGCTCCAGGGGACTTGCAGGGCCTGAGCCACAGCAAACGGCCACAGTCCGGGAACTCCTAACAGCAGCCCCACAGCAGCGACGCGCAGGGGGGAGTATCTCTTTAATAAGTCCTTGGAGAAGACCGTATAGCCGGCCCAGGAGATCGCGGCTAAGAGCGTCAGACCATTGCCCACAAGAGAATTCTCTCGTGAATGATTCACAGGGCTGCCGAGTGTAACGAGGGTTACGCCCACAAACGCGGAGAGAATACCCAGCCAGGTTCGCCTCGTGAGCTTTTCCCAGCCGAGCATCGTTGCTAAGAGGGCGGCCCAGACGGGGATCGTCCCGATCAAAAACGATGAGGTGCTCGAAGTCGTCAAGTCCAGCCCTATGACGAAGAGAATCTGATAGACGGCATTGCCTAGCAACCCGACGCCCCAGAGCTTGAGCCAATCTTGCAGGGGCATTGTGGGGGTTCCCTCGCGGGCCAGCCAGATGGCGCTCAGTACCAGAGCGGCCAGGGTCATACGCACGGCGTTGAACGCCAGCGGGGGGATTTCGCTGAAGACGGACTTCATCACGATAAAATTAGCCCCCCAGATGAAGACGACAAGTCCCAAGAGAAGTTCAGCTGTGCGCTCAGAGCTTTTTCCCACGGGGGTGATTATAGCGAAATCTCGAGGCAGCAGCTAAAGAAGGCTGAGGGCTTACCTTCTGACCTGTGCGTGCTTATGCTCCTGTTGATCATGAAGCGACAAGCCATCTTGCAACTGAGGGGTGAGCGATGAACGCGCTGACATGGTTTTTGGTGGCGATTGCCTCCACGGCGCTGCTGATTGGGGTAGCAGCGCTTTTGTGGGTGGGCTCTCGTGAGGCGCCCTAGAGGGCTAGTTTCCCAGAAAGCCTAGGGCCTGCTCGCGGCTGCCTCCAGCGTCCGGAGCACATCTTGGAGGTCCATAGTCTGCAGCTTGGTCCAAATATCTTCGCCTGTCAGC
>FWWL01002615.1_pt1 | contig 36260 bp, 36 predicted proteins | sample 2228331 | NCBI WGS metagenome assembly FWWL01 (sample SAMEA103939775, study PRJEB20133) | metagenome
GGTTAGGAGGAGGCGGAAGCGATTCGCAGGCGGTTGGTGGAAGAGGAGGGGCGGACGGAATTAGCCAACGATTTGGCAAGGGTGCTGACGAGCAAAGGCGTGGCGCTGAAGGACTTAGGTCGCCTTCCGGAAGCCCTTGGGTGCTACGAGGAGGCGGAAGGGATTTACAGGCGGTCGGTGGAGGAGGGGCGGACGGAGTTAGCCAACGATTTGGCAAGGGTGCTGATGAACAAAGGCGTGGCACTGAGCAACTTAGATCGCATTTTAGAAGCCCGTAAGTGCTTTAAGGAGGGGGAAGCGCTTTACAGGCGGTTGGTGGAAGAGGAGGGGCGAACGGAGTTAACCAACGATTGGGCAACGGTGCTGATGGATAAAGGCGAGGCTCTTCACAACTTAGGTCGCTTTTCGGAAGCCATTGAATGCTACAACAAAAGCATTGGCATGCGAGAGCGAATGGTCAAAGCAGGGATGACCCATGTGGTGCCTAACTTGGTGCGGGGCTTGCGGGTGCGGTTTAGTCTGCATCAGGAGATGGGGGATTGGGCAGCGGCGGCGGAAGATGCTGTTAGTGCCTTGACCTACGCACAGCCTTTGCTTCAATCGGGTGAGCCCCCTGAAACTTTGTTGCGCGAACTGGAGAGGCTGCGCGAGACCTTGCAGGACTTATCCGACGAGGAATGGGCTCAATTAATGGCTGCGTTGGGAAAGAGAGCGGAGATGGTGCGAGAGTTCATGCGGCGGTCATAAGGTATCTTCCCTGGGCCGGGAAGTCAACGAGAAGCGGAGCCGGTGGATGGAGGGATGGATGGGGGCTCGGACTTTGCGGGTGGCGGCGATCGCCCGGAGGGTCCGGGGGATGGGGCCGGAGGCGGCCCGGAAGATGGTCCAGCGGCTCCTGAGGCAGGTGGACAGCGAGGACCTGCAGGCGGTGGCCGAGCGGTGGGTGCCGGAGGAGGTCCCGCCGTGTATCGGGGACGTGACGGAAGCGCCCCGGCCGGAGGCCCGGAAGACGCCCTGGGTGGGGCGACTCCGGGACGGCAAGACGCGGGGCTACTGGGTATTGGTCCTGGGGGTCCCCTGGCGGGGGCGGTGCTGGCCCTTCTTTGTGCTGGTGTACTCGTCGGCGACCCTTTCGGCTGAGGGGCGGTCCCGGAACATGGAGCATCCGAAGGCGGTGGCGAGGCTGAAGGCCCTCGTGGGAGATGCCCCGGTCGTCCTGGACCGGGAGTTCAGCTACGAGGGGATGTTGGGGTTTCTTCAAAACCATCAGATTCCCTTCGTCCTTCGGCTCCACCCGCGGGCCTCCCGGCCTTCCGGAAAGGCCGGCCGGTGGACCTTGGGGTGGGACGGGGCCGGCAGAGGGTCGGGCGGGACGTCCGCTCCAAGGGCCAGGAGCCGGTCCATGGCGGGGGCGTCGGGCCGGAGGCCCGGGCCGAGCCCTTGGGGCCGATGCCTTCCATCGACCCCGAGCGGGCTTGGGCCGTCTACCCGAAACGGATGAAGGTCGAGCCGACCTTCCGGGACTTCAAGAACCTGCTGAGGGTCGATAAGAACATGAGCCGCCACCTGGCGGTCCTGGAGAAACTCCTCGGGATGGCCCGGATCGCCTCTGGCCGGGTCTTGCTTTGGGGCGAAGCCCTCCGGGACCGAGCGCCGGTCGGGCCGGTATGGGTCCCGCTACTCGGGTCCCTTCCCCCTCCTGGAGCTCGGCCCGTCTATCCCAAGCCCCCTCGGGCGCCCGGCCCGGGCCTCTGCCTGGAGGCAGTTCTGGGAATGCTTCCATCCCCTCGGCCGGCTTCGATGCCCGGAGGCTTCCCCATGATGTCCCATTTCCGGTCCCAACCCCAGCACGACCCGTTGACTCAGCACAGTGTCGTCCCCTCACAATACCTAAAGCCGATTAATCTCTCGACGAATCTCCTCAATAACTTCCGCGTTCCAGATGCGCTTCGTGCCGCCTTTTTCGGTGATGGAAAACACGATAAACACTTTGCCTCCTTGCTCTCGCTCAAAGCGCTCGTGGGCCTGACGCATCCATTCTCGCCATTTGTGCACTTCAGGCGTCTGTGAGTAGGTGATGGGCTTAATCTGTATGCCAACGGCTTTGTCACCGACAGGCACGAAAAAGTCTACATTGTAGCGGCGGTCCCAGTCGTCGGGAGCGGGACGCAGTTTGACCCCCAAGGCTTGTTCCAATTGTTCGTATACTGTTTGCTTTTCGGTGCGATAACCCTCATAAGTGCGCTGAAGCACGACTTCACGCACATAAGCGATACAGTCTTCTTCCGTAACTGCTTCCACCTCGGCTTTCAACTGCTCGCTGATTTTTGCGTAAAGTCGGCGCCCTACCTCCTGCAAGTGTTCGTTCATATCATCACCTAACATTTTCCATCCTCGCGGCACATGCTTTTGGGGCACTTGGGTGAGGTAGTAGGTTTCCCACTCATCAAAGGACTTGGGGGAGCACTGGCGAATCGCTTCCGCCAGCTTGCCGACATACTTTGGGCAGTTGAGTTGCCAGCGATTGAAGGCGATGTTAAGCACCCACTCTTTGGCCGACCCTTTAGCCACCCCGCTTTGCCTCTGTTTCCAGAAACTTGTGCCGATAGCGATGCCAGACGGTGCGATCGGCATCGGCAAGCCCCATCTCAATCATTTTGCGGTTGACAAACAAGCGATTGGTCAGGTAGACGTAAGCGCCGACGGGCTCGCTTTCCTCGGCAGGCGGTCGGTCAAAGCGCAAGATAACGCGCTTGCCCAGCAAAAACTGTCGCAAGTAACCAAGGGCGCGTTCCTTACGCTCCGGGGACACTTGAATCCCCAGCAATCGCACCGTCAATCCGTTGTCCATCCGCAAAGTCTGTTCGTCCACGATGGCGGTGACTTTGTAGACGGCTTCCTCCCCGAAACGTAACTTTTGCGGGTCAACGAGCGGCTTGGCATCCTGCACATGGGGCTTGTAGTTGGCGGGAGGGTCTACGGGAGGCACAGGCTCATCGCGATGAATCATCGTCACGGGCGGCGGCAGGAGCTGCGGCTGGTGCAAACCCAACTTCTGCCGGATGACGGGCACAAAGGCCGGCTGAATTTCGTAGCCGATGGCCTTGCGCCCCAGGGCCAACGCGACCTTGACGGTCGTGCCGCTGCCGACGAAAGGGTCTAACACGGTTTCGCCGACGAAGGAAAACATGCGGATCAGCCGATGAGGTAGCTCCTCAGGGAACATGGCCTCGTGCAGGACCTGGCGCTCGCCGCCGAAGTGCCAGTGGCCGCTGAAAAACGCCTTCCATTCATCCCGCGTCAGCTTGGACGCTTCCTTCACCTCTTGAGGCATGGAGAGGGGGAGCGGTGAACTGGAGGGCTTTTTAAACAGCAGGATGAACTCGTAATCCAGCTCCACGATACCGTTGGGAGGATGGGGGAACGAACCCATGACGACAGCGCCGCCCGTCGTACGCATGGTCGTCTTCTTCTGCCAGATGATCGCCCCCATGTAGTCAAAACCGATGGCCTCGCACTGGGCGATGACTTCAGCGTGCAGCGGGACGACTTTATAGCGACCGTAAACGACGCTGCGAGCGAACTGGTCACCGATGTTGATGCACAAGCGGCGCCCCGGTTTGAGCACTCGAAAGCATTCCCGCCAGACGCGGCTCAAATCCAACAGATACTCGTGCAAGGTTTGACCATAGCCGATCTGTCCCGCCACGCCGTAATCCTTCAGATGCCAGTAAGGCGGGGACGTGACCACAAGGTCCACGCTTTCATCCGCCACTTCTATCATGTTGCGGCTATCGGCAATGAAGATGGTTGCGCTTGTGCCCATCTCGGACCACCCACATGCATTTGGTCCTACCGCGTTGCCGCGTGCAGGGTTTCCATCCGGAACTACCCCTTCGCGCCAGCGTGCAGACTTCCTAATCCAGGCGAGAGGGCAGAGTGACCTGAATAGTGCCGTTCACCGGGAACACTCCTGACAGTGAGCCGGGCCCATCGGATTCGGGCGTCGTTTCCTATCATATCACCCCGCCGGGGAAGGGCAAAAGCAGGGAATGCGCAGGATAAAGATTCGGTAGGGGCCCGGGTCCAAGCCCACGGGACGACAGTTCTTAGCGCCATTCGGACGCCTTCCCGTACCGGGTCGCCAGGAGGTTCCCGGCCAGGAGGAGGACGGCCCCCAGGGCCAGGACGCCGGAGAGCGCCAGACCGGCCTGCCGGAGGGTCTGGACGAACGGCCACGGCGCCGCCGGCCCCAGGAGGGACCCGACCCGTCCGAGGACCGCCAGGTTCCCCAGGACGGCCGTCCAGGCGACGACGCCCGGCCAGGCCAGGCGCTTCCGGTGCATGAAGCCCGGGAGCATCCGTTGGGCCATCCCCAGGATCAGGAGCGTGATGAAACCCAGCAGGAACGCATGGCGCACGGGGTCCCACCCGTAGGGGACCGTCCAGCCCGCCCAGCCGAGGACGGTCCCGACGGCCTCCAGGACGACGGCCGCCACCAGCCAGGCGTAAGCCGAGTACAGGAGCCACTCGAATCGACCGAACTCCCCGTAGTCCGAGTACCCCCGCCGGGGCGGCCGGCCCGTCCGGGGATGGGGCGAGCGGGGAGCGTCCGGCGCCAGCCAGGGCGGCCGGGTCCGCACGAAGAGGTTCAGGCCCCCGACGAGGCCCAGGACGACCCCATCCCAGGCCAGGCGGAGGGCTTCCGTCAGGAAAAGTCCCCAGGCCCCGAGGCGCTCCCGGACGACCGGCAGAGAGGCCGCCAGCCCGACGACCGTCAGGAGACCATAGCCGAGACCCCACCGACGCAGGCCGGGCCCGGGTAGGGGCGTCTGAAGATACAGGGGAAACGTCCGGGTCGAAAAGGCATACGCCACGGGAAACAGCGTGAGGCCCAAGAAAGCCTCGACGGACCACCGGTACCAGGCGATGGGAAGGAGCGTCGTCCCGCCCCGGGCCGCCGCCAGAGCCAGGAAGACGTGGGTGACGGCGTACGTCCCCCAGCCGACGAACGTCAGGGCCAGAAAGGGCTCGACGGGCCGGATGGCCCCGTCCTGCTTTCGGCGCTTCGGCCAGAAGGTCTCGACCAGTACGAATCCGTAACCCAGGACCCCGAGGGCCGTCAGGCCCGCCCCGAGGACCTGGAGTCCCAGGACGGTCCCCCGAGGGACCCCAGACGACCGGGGTCCGACGAGGCGGGCAAGGGCCTCCAGGAGGAGGCCGCCGACCGTACAGCCCAGGACCGGCGTGACCCACCCCGGACGGGTCAGGGGCGTTGCCGCCAGGCGGGGCAGGAAGAACAGGCTGACCCCCATGATGAACAAGCCCGCCCAGCCGACGAGCTGGAGGTGCCCGTGGACCTGAATCCAGACGACCAGGTCGGCCGGCAGGTTTTGGCCCCAGGCCATCCGCCAGGCCAAGAAGGCCCCGAGGGCGAAGCCCCCGAGAGTCGCCAGGGCCAGGGCCGACCAGAAAAAGCCGACGTCCAGCTCCCGGTATCGGACCGTCGCGTTCATGGGCATGACGGGGTGATGGGGCCCCGGGTGCCGGGTCCGGGAATTCGGGAGTTGCGGACTTCCTCGATCTCGTCGAACTGCGCCTTCAGGGGCTCGGGAAGGGCCTCGTAGCCGACGAGGGCCGCCCAGGCCGGCAGGCTGTGACGGGAATGCCCGTACTGGCGGGCCTCGATGACATGGCCCTTGGCACAGGTCGCCGGCGTGACGACGGCCGACACGAACGTCCCGAAGTGCTCCCGGGCCGTCGGATAGTCGGACCGGACCTCCCTTCGGCTCGGGAAGACCCGGCGGGATCCCGTCCTTACCATCGATCAGGAGGCACGATTTTGCAAGAAAGTGACGAGGGCGGCTATCGACCCTGAGCCCCAATCTTCCCGCCGTCCCCCCATCTTCCCGAACTCCCGAGTTCCCGGACTGCCGAACTCCCGAATCCCCTTCCCGACCTACCGGGTCGCCCCCTCCGGGTCGACGTGGACGGTCACCTCGGCCGTCGGGAATTCCTGCCGGATACGCTCGATGAGGTCCTCGGCCAAGTCGTGAGCGGCCTCGAAGGAATACGACCGGTCGACCTCGATGTGAAATTCGATAAAGATACGGGGGCCCGAACGCCGGCTCCGAAAATCGTGGGGCCGCCGGACGGCCGGATGGAACGTCTGGATGATCTCCATCAGCCGCCGGTTCTCCTCGGGCGTCAGCGTCCGGTCCATGAGCTCCTGCACGCTCCGACGGCCGATCCCGAAGGCGCCCCCCAGCATGTACAGGACGATCCCCAGGCTGAATAAGCCGTCCCAGAAAGTCCGGCCCGTCCGCTGGACCAGGAAGAGGCTGACCAGGCCGCCGAGGTTCGTCAGGAGGTCCGTCTCGTAGTGAAAGGCGTCGGCCCGGATGGCGACGGACCCCGTCCGACGGACGACCCACCGCAGAAAGGCCGTCAGGGCCAGCGTCGCCGTCCACGAGACGCCCAGAATCCAGACGCCCGTGGCGACCCGACGGAGAGGATGGGGATGGACGAGGGCCGCCACGCTCCGGTATCCCAGGACGAGGGCCGAAAATCCGATGATGTAGCTCTGGCTCAGGGCGGCGATGCTCTCGGCCTTTCCGTAGCCATAGGGGAAGCGCTCGTCCGGCGGTCGAAAAGACTGGCGGATGAAGAAGAAGTTTGTGCCCGAGGCCAGCAGGTCCAGAAAGGAGTCCGTCATCAGCGACCAGAGGGTCATGGCGTGGGTCAAGAGACCGCCCCAGAGCTTCAGGAGCGCCAGGCTAACGGCCGTCCCCATCGAGACGGCGGCCGCTACCTGCTGAAGGGGCACCTTCCGACGTAGACACGAAGCCGAAGGGCTTTCCGTCATGAATTTACGTCCTCATGGACCGGTAGGGAGGTCGTCCTCAGAGACACGGACTGGATTTCTCCACTCTATCTGCCCGCCGACCCGTCTGCCCAAGACGACGGCCCATCGACCCCATTCCCCGTCATCTTAACATCCCGGGGAAGGCCCTCCCAACCCCGTATATCTCAGTCTCGAAAGTGAGACGGCGGGTCCCCGCCTTCGTCTCAAATCTCAAACCCCCGTCGACTTAACATCCCGGAAGGCCCTTCCGACCCCGTATACCTCAGTCTCAAAAGTGAGATGACAGGTCCCCGCTCCGTCTCAAAGCTTAGATCGGACTGCCGCCGCACGGGGAAAGGCGTCGGGAGTCCCCGGCGTCTCGTCCTCCCGGTCCCATCGATGAGAGAGGGCCTGCGGCTCCCTCGGCCGAACTGCCGGATCCCTGAAGAATTTGAAGCGACAAAGGATTCCCCGAGCAATGGCACGGATATTGCATGATATTGTGATGAAGTCCGGATGAACGGCTTCCAAGTTCGGCTAACTCGGGAACCGCCCCTACGGTTCCCGGGAGTCGGGACAGGAGTCTCCGAGATGGGGTTCTTTCGGGAGTCTCAGCGGGAAGGTTCGGGGTGCCTGCGGGCGACCGTCCCCCTGCTCATCGGCCTGGGATGGGCCGTAGGGGCGGGGGCGCAGACGTCGGGGTCTTTCCCCGTCATGCCGGTCCTCGAGCCGGAAAGCCGCCTGTGGGTCGAGGGGGATTCCACCCTCCACGCCTGGAAGGCGGAGGCGTCTCAAGTCGGCATCGAGGGTCTCGTAGAGGTCCTGGAGGCATCCGACGCACGTCTGCGCGGCACGCTTCACCAGCTCCGAGTCGTCGTCCCGGCCCGGGGCCTCCAGTCGGATAAGGAAGGCCTGACGAAAAACATGTGGGAAGACCTGAAGTCCGAGGAGTGCCCCCAAATCGTATTCCGCGTCGAGCGCTGTGACTGCCCCGATGAGATTTCCGCCGGGTCCTCCGGGACCATCGCCCTCGTCGGGACCCTGACGGTGGCCTGTCAGGAACGACCCGTCACGGTCCCGGCCACCGTCCGATGGATAGACCGACGCATTCGGGTTACGGGCCAGAAGGAGCTCCAGATGTCCGACTTCGGGATCAGGCCCCGACGGTTTTTGGGATTCATGCGGGTGAAAGACCGGGTGGTGGTCCGGTTCGACCTGACGCTGAGGGTTCCCGGCCCGACTCAAAACCCGAGCCCATAGGAGGTCAACCATGAAAGGGTCATGGCGAAATGTCTTCATTATCCTTATCCTTGCAATGCCCGGGTCATTCTGGGCGTCCCCGGCGCTGGCCGGGGCGGTCATCTCCGGCGAGGACTTCAAGCTCCACATCGACGGGTTCATCCAACCGTCCTGGTTGGTCCAGCGGCTGGATGACCCTTTTCGGGACGATACCCGCTTCTATCACTTCCTGCGACGGGCTCGTCTGGCCATCCACGGGACCTGGGACGACCTGCGGTTCCGGCTGGAGGTCAACCTCTCCGGGACCGAGAGTGAAATTCCGCTCTCGCCGGCCGGTCGGCCGACGTGGGGCCTGAACACGACCCTGCTCGATTTCTATGCGGACGTCCCCCTTCCCTGGGTCGAGGGCGTCTTCGTCCGGGTGGGGCAGTTTAAGGTCCCCTTCAGTCGGGAGCGGATCACTTACTCCCGGTGGTTTCTGTTTGCCGAACGGTCGGTCGTGGACCGGTTCTTCGGCCTGGGCAGGGACTATGGGGGCGCCCTGCTCGTGCGGCCGGAAGGTCCCTGGTCGCTCGTGCTGGCCGTTCAGACGGGACTCGGCCGCAATCTCCCCGAACGCTTCCTGCCGGAAGACTTCGGCTTCCCCATGGTCACCCTCCGGGTCGGATACGACGGCGGCGTCGGCCCGGGCCTCTATGAACCCGCTCTTGAACCGGCCCTTGACGCTACCCCCGCAGACCGCCCGAAGTTCGCCCTGTACCTGAACGGTCTGTACACCAAGGACACGATGGCGGGCCACTCGACGGCGCTTAACGTGCGTGCGACGGACAAACCCCTCTTGCTCCACCCGAGCTGGAACCCTTACGTGAATCGGTACCCCCTGCACCTCGGTCGACTGACTATGATCGGCGGCGACTTCGTCGTGCGAGCCCCCGTCGGCACGGGTAGGCTCAGCCTCGAGGGCGAGCTCAATTACGGTCGGTACGACAACGACTATGGCCGCGTGGACACCCTGGGAGGGCGTCTCCAGGCAAGCCTGTATTGGAAGGCCGTGGAATTCGGGGTGCGGTATGCGTTCGTCCGGCCCGATCCGGCGTTCGGTTCCCACCTGAATCCGAAGGTACCGGAACCCATCGGCGAGCGGCTCATTCAGGAGGTCACGCCCACCCTCGTGTACTACTACCGGAAGCACAACGCCAAGCTCATCGTCGACGTGCCCGTCTTCATCGACGCCCCGGTCGCCGTCGAAAATGGCATCGGAACATACGTACTCCTTCAACAGCCCGGCCAGATCACCTACGTGACCGGCGCCCAGAACGTGCTCCGGCGCCAGACCGTCGTCGAAGTTCGGGCCCTGCTCCAGGTCGGTTTCTAAAGCGGCGGTCCCATCGCAACCTACCGAACGGCCGGCGGCCCGCAGGGAGCCGCCGGCCGTAGGGGGTGCGTCCGTGCGTGACCCGGCGTGGAGAATCCTCAGGGTCGTCGTCGGCTGGGCCGGCCTCGTCGGAGTCCTGGGGACCTTCGGGGGAAGAGGGTCATCCTATGCCGTCGCCCCGGACGCCCCCGAGGAAGCCCCGGATCCCATCGCCGTCGAGCTCAAATCGGTCCCCGGACAAGGCTATCTGGTCGAGGGAACCTTTAGCGTTGCCCGACCGCCCGAGAAGGCCTGGCAGGTGCTGACGGATTACGACCGCCTGGATACGTTTGTGTCGGTGATGCGGGAGAGCCGGGTCCTCCACCGGCTGGGTCGGACCGTCTACGTCCGACAGACGTTTGTCTCCCGGGTGGGGGTGTTCCGACGTACCTTCAGGTTGCACCTGCGGGTCACGGAAGTTCCGCTCACATACATCTACTTCATAGCCCTGAACAGCCCCGATTTTGAAGTATATATGGGGTTCTGGCATCTGACGCCGACCCCGGAGGGGGTTCGCGTGCAGTATACCCTCGTCGTTCAGCCCCGCTTCCGACTGCCTGGGTTCGTGCGGAATCCCATGATGGTCCGCATGACCCGCGAGTTGCTCCGAGAGGTCCGAGACCGTATCCTCTCCATCGACTCGGGTCCCGGACCCTGAGGGTCGCCATGGGAAAGGGTTTCGTCTGGATGACGATATTCCCCCTGCTTTCGGCCCTGCCGGTCTCTCCCAGGGCTCAGGACATGCTGTGGGAAGCCGTCTGGACCGGAAACGCCGCCCATGTCCAAAAGGCCCTCGATGCAGGGGCTTCCGTAAACGGTCGTGACGACCAGGGGATGACCCCGCTCATGGTGGCCGCCCGCCTGGGCCATCGCTCCGTGGTCCAACTCCTCCTTGAGTACGGAGCCGAGGTCAACGCCCAAGACCCCAACGGTTGGACCGCCCTGTTCTGGGCGGCGGGCGCCGGTCACGCTGAAGTGGTTCGACGCCTCCTGGAGCATGGGGCTTCGGTCCACATCCGCTCCTATCAGGGCATGACGCCCCTCATGTGGGCCGCCGCGGAAGGTCACGGAGCGGTGGTAGAGGCCCTATTGCGGGCCCACCCGGACGTGAACGCGGCGGACGCCGACGGTCGAACGGCACTCACGTACGCGGCCCGTCTGAATCAAGCCGCCATGGTGGAACGGCTGATCCGTGCGGGCGCCGACATCGAAGCGCGCGATAAAGACGGCATGACGCCCCTGATGTGGGCGGCAGGCCTGGGGCACGTCTCCGTCGTGAACGTCCTGATCGCCCACGGTGCGAACGTGAACGTCCGCAATAAGGACGGCATGACGCCGCTCGTGTGGAGTGCCGCAGAGGGTCACCGAGAGGTGGTCCAGGTCCTGCTCCGCCACGGAGCCGACCCCAACGCCCGGGACGCCCATGGGGCCTCCCCCCTCATCTGGGCGGCCCGGGAAGGCCACGCCGATATCGTCCGGGCCCTGCTCGACGCGGGGGCCGACCCCCACCTCCGGGATGTCAACGAAATGACCGCCCTCCTATGGGCCTCGGCCCGCTGTCATCCGGAGGTCCTCCAGACGCTCATCCATGCAGACCCGGCCACGTTACGTGCCTTGGACCGAGAGGGGCGGACTCCCCTCATTTGGGCGGCGGCCGAGGGAGCCGTGACCTGCGTAGAGGCCCTCCGGAAGGCCGGCGCGGGGCCCGACGACCGGAGTTCGGACGGCCGAACGGCCCTGATGTGGGCCGCCTGGAAGGGGCATCCCCACGTCGTGGAAGCCCTGGTCCGCGCAGGAGCCGACGTCAACGCCCACGACACCCACCACAGGACCCCACTCATGTGGGCCGCCCTCGGCGGCCATCCCGAGGTCGTTCGCCGACTCCTCCAGGCGGGAGCCGACCCGACGGCGCGAGACGAAAATGGATGGGACGCCCTCATGTGGGCGGTCAGCCGAGGCCATCGGGAAGTCATCGCCATCCTGAGGGCTTCCCCGAAGCCGTAAGACGGAGACGGGGACGGCCCCTCTCGACCCGGTCCTTTGCCTCGGTCCCTCCCCGGGACCGCCCCAAGTCGGCCCAAATGCGTAATCAGGACCGGTGCCGGACGGGCACCCCGTCCCTCGGAATCGAGAAGCGGGGGAATTGGGCTCAGGGGACGGAGAAAATCCGGGGGATTCGGGGGCGCGCCCGGGGGGACTCGAACCCCCAACCGGTGGATTAGAAATCCACGGCTCTGTCCAATTGAGCTACGGGCGCCTGGTCGGGGCGAGAGGATTCGAACCTCCGACCCTCTGCTCCCAAAGCAGATGCGCTACCCGGCTGCGCCACGCCCCGACGACTCGTTTCGGTACGGGAGCATGCCGACCCGGTCGACTCTCCAGAGGACGTTGGCATCCCTGCCCAAGACCGGTCGCCCGTCCCTTTGCTGGAAACGTCGGCCTCCCGGAACGACCGCCCGAGCCGTCCGGGCCGGACTGCTCTGTTAAGTTAACGTCGTTCCGCTTACAACGCAAACCGCCGGATCAGGTTGAACCCCAGCCGGGGCTTGGACGTCGTCATCCCCGGCAGGTAACGGTCCAACGTGGACCACACCTGGTTCGTGATGAGGACCGTAAAGACGTGGCCGCCGACCGTCTTCTGGACCCCGACGCCCCAGCTCATGTGGGACCGGTCCCGGTCGTCCCGGACCCGAAAGCCGGACACGACGGGCGTGACCTCCCCGACCAGGCTGATGTTTTCGGTCATCTGCAGGGCGACCCCGACCCCGACGGCGAAGGTATGGTCCGCATCGGTCTGGAATGGCGCCGGGTTCGCTATGAACGACGGCACCACGGTCAAGCTCAGGCGGCCCAGGTCGGCCCCGGCGACGACCTGCACGGCGGGTCGGACTTTGGCGTCGACCCGTCGGTTGAAGTCCCTGTCCGTGCTGAAGTTGACCGACCCCCGGACGGCCAGGTGGGTCGTGACGGGACCCTCCGTGGGCGTCCACCCCAGGCGAGTCCAGACCTCAAAGTTTTTATTGGCCACGGCCCGGTAGGCCCCGAGGGTCCAAAAGTCCTTGACGCCCCATACGAGGCCGTAGCCGACCCACACGAGGGTATCGAACCCAAACAGGTTGTTCAGGTTCGTGCCCTCCTCCCCGAGGAGGCCGTCGGCCCGGTGGGTCAGATAGAACTCGAGGGTCCCGCCCTCGACCATCCGGCTGGACTCGAGGGCGACGAATTGAGACGCCTGGACGGCCTGGGCCCGGGCGCCCGACGCCATCGCCAAGACGGTCACGACGGTCAAGGCCGCGCATCGACGCATGAGCCACCTCCGAGGGTAGGAATCGGGGCCGGGGACCCGGCCCTTCCCGACCCCCGGCCCCGAAACGATATACGCCCGACGGGGCGACCGGATTTCACGGCCCCAGGGCCTCATGCCGGAACCGCTGGGCGATCGGCATCCGGCGACCGCTCCCGAAGGCCCGGGACGTGACCTTCAGGACGGGCGGGGCCTGGCGCCGCTTGTACTCGTTGCGGTCGACCCGGAGGACGACCTGTCGGACCGTCTCGGCGTCAAACCCCTGGGCGACGATGTCGGGGACACTCATCTCCTCCTCGACGTACAGCCGGATGATCTGGTCGACGACCCGATAGGGCGGGATGTCGTCCTCGTCCCGCTGGCCGGGCCGGAGCTCGGCCGAGGGAGGCTTCGTGAAACAGCGGGCCGGGATGCGCTCGGTCTCCCGATTTAAGAAGCGGGCCAGCTCGTAGACCATCATCTTGGGGACGTCGCCGAGGACGGCCAGGCCGCCCGTCATGTCGCCGTACAGCGTGCAGTAGCCGAGGGCCAGCTCGGACTTGTTGCCCGTCGAGAGGACGAGGGCCCCCCATCGGTTCGACAGGGTCATCAGGACCGTACCCCGGATGCGGGCCTGGAGGTTCTCCTCGGCGACGCCGCCGGGGGGCTCGTAGACCCGGTGGAGTTCCCGGAGAAAGGCCTCGAAGACGCCGTCGATGGGGACGACGTGCCATCGGATGCCGAGGTTCCGGGCCAGGGCCGTGGCGTCCTCGACGCTCTCGAGCGACGTGTACCGGGAGGGCATGAAGACACCCGTGACGTGGTCGGGCCCCAGGGCGTCGGCGGCTAAGGTCGCCACGACGGCCGAGTCGATGCCGCCGCTGACGCCGACGAGGACGTCCCGGAAGCCGCACTTGCGGAGGTAGTCCCGGATCCCCAGGACGAGGGCCTGATAGAGGTAGGCCATGCCCTCGGACGGGGGCTCGTCGGTCAGCGACGTCGGGGCGTCCAAGTCGACGACGCCCAAGTGCTCCTCAAAGGCCGGGGCTCGGTAGATACAGCGACCCTGGCCGTCAAAGACCCGGCTCGACCCGTCGAAGATCAACTCGTCGTTGGCCCCGACGAGGTTGACGTAAACGACCGGGACGCCGTACTTGCGGGCCAGCGACCGGAGCATCGCCTCCCGGAGGGCGACCTTCCCGAGGACGTAGGGCGACGACGAAATATTCACTAAAAGGTCGGCCCCCTTGCGGACCTGGACCTCGACGGGGTCGAGGTGATAATTCAGGCGGGGCTCCCGGCCGGGATAGAGGCGGTGGGTCTTCCAGAAGTCCTTGTCGTTCCAGAAGTCCTCGCAGATGCTGAGGCCGACCCGCCGCCCCCGGAAGTCGAAGACCCGGGGGTCGGGGTTGGGCTCGAAGTAGCGGTCCTCGTCGAAGACGTCGTAAGTCGGCAGGAGGGACTTGTGGGTCTTAAAGAAGACGTCGCCGCCGTAGAGGACGGTCGCCGCGTTGAACAGGGGACGACCCTCGCCGGGGTTGGGCTCGACGTGGCCGACGACGATGGCGATGTCCCGGCTGTATGGCTTGAGACGCTCGACGGCCCGGACGGACGCCTCGACGAAGGCCCGCTTCAGGAGCAGGTCGTTGGGCGGATAGCCCGTGACGCAGAGCTCGGGGAACACCACGAGGTCACAGCCGGCCCGGCGAGCCTCCTGGACCATCCCGACGATCCGCTCGAGGTTGCCGGCGAAGTCGCCGATGGTCGAGTTGACCTGACCGAGGCCGATGCGCATCGTTAGAGACCTCCGGGGAAGTGGACCTATTGTAGAACAGGACGGGCGATCGGTCCCAGGCGGCGGCGAGACGACCCCGGGCCATGGCCAGACTCGGGGGGCTGGGCCTATCCTTAGTTGAACCTCAAGTTAAGTTCATTCTCCGGAGAAAGACCGACCATGTTCCGAGCCGTCCGTCTCGTCCAAAAGGGCAAGACCGTCCTCGAAGGCGCCGGCGTCCGCCTGACCCGCGTCTTCGGAAGCCCCGCTACGGCCCACCTCTTCGACCCCTTCCTCCTCCTCGACGACTTCGGCTCCCGCCAGCCCCAGGACTACCTCGCCGGCTTCCCCTGGCACCCCCACCGGGGTTTCGAGACCGTCACCTACCTCCTCAAGGGAGAGGTCCACCACGAGGACAGTACGGGCACCCGGGGCGTCGTCCGAAACGGCGAGGTCCAGTGGATGACGGCCGGGAGCGGCATCTTCCACTCCGAGATGCCCCGGCCCGCCCGCCTCGACGACCGGACCGAGGACCCCGAGCTCCGGGGCTTCCAGCTCTGGGTCAACCTCCCGTCGGACCTCAAGATGACCGTCCCGACGTATCAAAACCTGACGGCCGGGAGCATCCCGGCGGTCGTCTTACCAAACGGCGGGTCGGTCCGGGTCCTCGCCGGTCGCTTCGACGCCGGCCCGGTCGTCGGCCCCGTTCGGGGCTCGGCCGTGGACGCCCGCTATCTGGACGTCTCGCTCCCGGCCGATGCGGAGTTCCTCTCCGAAGTCACCTCCGGCTACACGGCCTTCGCCTACGTCGTCGAGGGCGAGGCCCAATTTGACCCCCATCTCTTGGACGACCGGGTCGGGGCCCGGCATCTCGTCCTCTACGAGCGGTCCGGGGAGGCCATCCGGGTCCGGACGTGGGACCGGCCGGTCCGGTTTCTCCTGATGGCCGGTCGGCCCATCGACGAGCCCGTCGCCTGGTACGGCCCCATCGTCATGAATACGCCCGACGAGCTGGCCCGGGCCTTTGAAGACCTACGGCGGGGGACCTTCGTCCGGGACGCCGCCCGAAGCGTAGACCTGTGAGCAACATTGTAGGGGCGACCCTCGGGGAGTCGCCATTGACGATCATCAATGACGATGAAATCCGGAACGGAAAGGCGTTCGCCAGGGCGTAAGCCCCGAAGGCGATGAAGACCCACCGTCCTATCCGGAGGCCCCTCCCCTGCCCACTGCCAGCTGCGGATATGCCCATCGGCCGAATTCCCGAATTCCCGGATTCCCTCACGGCCGAACCGCCCGACGGCCCAATGGCTAAGGTTCCTCAAGGACGAACTGCACCTCGGCCACGGCGATGTGGCCCGCCACAGGCGTTGCCGTGATTTTCAGATAGCGCGTCTGATTCGGGGCACACAGCAAGACGTGCTTTCCCCGCCAGTTCCCGGGGTCCGGATACGTCCGGGCCTCGGGAAGCTGACGGGCCCCGGCCCAGACCCACCAGGGAACCGTCGGGATGGGTCGCCACGTCTGGCCGTCCGTCGAGCCCCACAGGAAGAACGTCTTGTCCTTGGGGTCGCCCACGATCCGGACGGCCCGAATCCGGCGGGAGACGCCCCCGTCCCATCGAAGGTGCCAGGCCTCCGTGTAGGGGACGACCCATGCCGTCGTCGGGTCCCCGTCCGACAGGGCCTGGCGGTCTGCCGGGGCTTCGGGAGACTGCCACTGGTCGGGGGCCGGTACCGACCAGCGAAACCGTCGCGGCGGTTCGATAGCCATGTCCCGGCGGATGCGCTCGACGTCCAGGACGATTAGGACGTCCTCCAGTTCTTGTTCATAGCTCCGGACCCACGCCGGGGGAAGCCCCCGCAGGGCCTGCCGGTACCATTCCCACTCGTCGGCCCGGCCGACGGCCCGGAAGACGGCCGGGTGAAAGACGAAGTACCGAATGCCGAGGTCGGCCGCCAGCCAGAGGGCATGGGGCATCGGGAAGTCGGCCAAGACGGTCCGGACCCACTCAAAGGACGGGGGCGACCAGGCGGCGACGGCCCCGATGACGGGCTTCCAGTGAAACGTCGTCCAGTAGCCGTAGAGTTTCGAGCCTTCCCAGAAGTCCGAGTACAGGGGAAAGACGGCGACGGCCCCGGCCTCCGAATGGGCCGCCAGACGTCGGTAGATGGGGGGCGGCTCGGGGATGGGGCCCGACGTCAAGGGAGCATGCCAGAGCTCGACAGCCGTGAAGGCTAACACGACCGTGCCGACGGCGGTCCGGGCCCCGAGCTTCAGACGCCGTTGAAAACGGGAGAACCCCCGGGCGGCCAGCAGGCTCAGGAAAAAGACGACGAGGATGCCCCAGCGGTCAGGGTACCGCATCATACGAAAGTAGGGCAAGACGTCAAAGGCCCCCGTGAAGAGGGGCGTCCGGGAGCCCAAGGAGAACAGAAAGCTGAGCCCTGCCAGGAGCCACAGCAGGGCGGCGATTCCGTCCCGCCACGGGGGCATCGCCAGGGCCCCCAGGGCCGCCCCGCCCGGCCAGGCCAGGAAGCGGTCCGACGGCAGATGCCACGCCCGGCGGAGGGCTTGGCCGACGACCGATCCCGATGCGACATAGCTCCGCAGTGTGGCCGTGACCCCCGTCTCGGCCAGGGTCCGCTCCAAGCCGTAGAGGAAGCTGGTCTCCCAGTAAGGTACGAAAAAACCCAGGGTCAAGACGGCTCCCCCGAGGCTCAGACCGGCGACGGTGACGATGATCGACCCCGGAGAAGGCCGAGGGCCGGACCGGCGTCGCTCCCGATAGACTACCCACACGCCGAGGCCATACAGGGGCGCCAGGGTCAGCAGGAAGAAGCCGTAGTACATGGAAGATATCATTTGTAGGGCCCAGGCCCCGAAGGCACCCAGCAGGTACAGAGGCCGGCCCGTCTGGCCCCATCGGGTCAGGGCATACAGGACCAGGGGGATCAGGGGGCCGAAGGCCAGCTTGAGATTGGTGATGTGGTGAGCAAATCGGGTCGTGCAGAAGCCGTACAGGAGACCGCCCAGGGCCGCGCCCCAGGGCTCGGCCCCCAGGGCCCGAGCTAACCGGTAGGTGTACCAAGCGCTCAGCAGGAAGCCCAAGACCATCAAGACGTTGCGGGTCAGGACCCACTGGCCCGTCCCGGCGCCGAGCGGGGCGCCGAGGAGAGCCAAGCCGAGAAGGCTGTCGTTGAAGGTCATCGCCCGGGGTAAGGGGTAGAAAGCCGGAACGTCCCACAGGTGGAAGGGGTCTCGGACGACCTGCCGGGCAAACCACTTGATTTGCCAGAGCTCCCAAAGGGAGTCCCCGGGTTGGGGCAGGATGCGTCCGACCCGCCCCGGATGCGTATAGGGGTACAGGTTGGCGACGGTGTACAAAACATAGAAGACCGCCACCCACCGGTCTGCCCGTTCCCCTCTCATCGTCGGAGTCATCGGCGGCTTAGTCTCCTATGAGCCCATCGATTTCCGGGCCGAGGCCCCGGGGATCTACGCCTTCCGGCGTCGGGCCGGCGCCTTCTTCTTCAGGCTGGCGATGAAGGCGTCGACCGGGATGGCCGGTAGGCTCATGATCTGGACCGTGCCCCGGGCGCCCAGCTCGACGGAGATGCGGGCGACCGTCTCGTTGTCGGGAGCTTCCAGGATGTTGACGAAGTCGTAGGGCCCCAAGACGGCGTATTGGCCGATGACTTTCGCCCCGAGGGCCTCGACCTCCCGGTTGACTTCCTGAATCCGGTCGGGCCGCTCCCGGAGCGTCCGTCGGCCCTCGTCGGTCAGGGTGCTAAGCAGGATGTACGTCGCCATGGCGTCCTCCCTCGCAAGTGTGGGGTGTTCGGTGTCGAGTGTCGGCCATCGTAAGGTCGTGGCTTGGACTCCCCTGCTCCCCTCACACCTAACACCCAGCACCTACGACCGATATCTCAGCCCTTACGCCTTCCGCTCCATGACCAAGAAGGCATAGCGGGCACCCTCGGGTCGAAAGCCGTCAGGGACCCAGACGTAATCGGTCCGCTGGCGGGTCGTCTCAAAGGCGGCCGCCAGGAGTTGGACCTGAAAGCGGCTCGACCAGACGTCGGGCGCTTCCCGCAGACGGTACAGCTCGTAGCTAAACAGGTACCGGGGGTACGGCGTAAAGTTCCGGGGCTCGGCGTCGGCCCAAAAGGCGGCCGACTGGCGGGCGACGACGAGGCGGCGGTAGACGACGCCGATAGGGACTCGGGGGTCGCCGCCCGACGACCGGGCCTCCTGGTAAGCCTGCCATAGAAGTTCGACGAAGCGGTCCGGCGGGAGGGCCCGCCGATTCAGGTCCTGGTACCACCGCTGGAGCCAGCGGCCGAGGCTTCTGGGCTCGGCCCGACGGGTCTCGACCCGCTCGGGCCCGTAGGAAACGGTCACCCGGCCGCCCTCCAGGTCGGGCTCGACCCGCAGGAACCCCAGGCTGAGCCATGTCCCCTGGGGCTGAAGCGACTCGGCGAGGGGGCCCAGGGATTCGGTCAACTGCTGGAACCAACGTTGCCGCCAGGGGACCCAGCGCTCCGGAAGGCTTTCCTGAACGGTCCGCAGGTAGTCCTGAAGGGCCTGCCAGCCCGCGGTCCAGTCCCAGGCGGCGGCCGTCTGGAGGAGGCCGGCGACCTCGGCGTGACGCTTCTTCAGGACTTGCGGGGGCGTCTCGACCTGGGCCGACTCGGTCCGCAGGCGGCGCAGGCGGTCCGTGAGGCGGCGCAGGTGACGAATCCGAGACGTCAGTTCGGCAAGCCAGCGTTCGGCCCCTTCGGTCATGACCCCAGGTCCCAACTCTGGAAGGTCTGGCTTTCCGGGTCGTAAGCCCACGCCCGGGCCGGTCGGCCGAGGGCGTAGGCCTGACACCATTCTACCAGACGCCGCACGGAGGCGACGACATGGGAGCGGGGGACCTGGGCGGGGGCGTACCAGACGTACAGACACCGACTGGAGCCGGGTTTCAGCATCGTCCGGAGCGAGTCTACGATGGGGCTCCCGAAGGGACCGTTGTCGGCCAAGACGATCCGACCCTCGGCGTGAAATTCTTGATGCCGAAGGGACTCGAACGTCTCCCCGGGTCGCCCGAGCCGAAAGACGAGACGCGGCCCGACCCCGTCGGGGTCGTAACATCCCATCGGGAGGCCGTCATAGAGGGATACGAGGTTGTTGAGGGCGACCATCGGATGGATGAAGGGGAGCGAGCCCTCCCGATGGACCCGGCGGATGAGGGCCTCGGAGGAGGGACGGTGCTTGGTCGGGTCGATGCCGACGGCCTTGAACATCTCCCGGACCGCCTGGAAGACGGGGTCCGACGACACGCTCTCGGGCGGATGGGCCTGAAGCCACCGGCGGACCTGCTCGGCGAAGGTCTCGGCCCAGGGCGTGGCCTCCGTCGGGTAAAAGATGGCATCGACGTATACGACCGCCGGATGCAGGACGGCCCGAAGCTCCTCGGCGATGTCCCACCGCACAGACCAAGGACGCATGGAATACCCCGCGACCGTTCAGGACATACGCGGTCAGGGAGTCCAGGCTGACCGTAGGACACTCTTCAGCCAAGAATAGGCAGAGGGCTCAGGCTTCCCGTAAGCTTGGGAAATCCACGAACCACCCAAAGCGGAGGCGATGCCTCCGAGCCCCTTTACCCAATATCCCATCTTGGAGCGTTGGTCAAGCCCCCTTTCGCCGGTCCCAGCCGAATACGTCGGCTCCGATGACCGCCGCGCTCGTGCCGGTGGCCCCGGCGGCCTCGCCCTCCTGAGTGACCCCGCGGGCCGTCTGGCTCGAATCCCGGTGGACCGTGCCTGCGCCTGCCTGCCGCACTGGCGGCGCAGGCAGGGGTTGCCCCATGAAAGTGTCATGCGGTCAGGGGTACAGGGGCTTGATTTTTTTGAGATTTCTACCATTAAGATGCAAACCCTACCTTGGGAGGTGAGCCATGACGCGCATGACCCGACTCCTGGTGCTGGGCCTCCTGCTCCTGCTGGTAGCCCAGGCGGGACTTTTACTGATCCCGGCTGGAAGTCCTACTCACTTCGTTTCCCCGGCCTGCGCTCAAGAGCTATGGGGATATGCTGTTTATGTTCCAATTCACAATTATTGTGATACTGTTATGATGACCCTTGACCCTCCTTTAGATCGGTGATGAAATATCACACGTCGGGTTTGCCCCAAGGGGTAGGCTGACTGGGCTCCTTGGACCCGCCCGAACCTTCGATATTTTGAGATTCGGGTGGGGAGGTATGGAAGGGTCTTACGGCCCCCAAAATATGAAAAGGAGGACTGTCCTATGTGGGCAACCCTGTGGATTGCAGTTCTTCTGGGATTTCCAGTCTTTCCAGCACCAGGCCATTCGACATCCCGACCTCCCCTTCCGCCCATCGGGCAGGTGGAGTGGCAGTTCTTCACCCCAGAAATTCGGGGATGCGACCTGCCCCCATCGAACTGGAGCGTCCGAGACGCTAACGGGGACCTGTGGGTCCGATGGCAACACCGCCACCAGCGGTGGAACCTCCGGCGGTGGGACGCGCGGGGCAATCCCCGCCCCGTGCCGTCGGAACTGGAGGCCATGGTAGCCCAACAGTCCACGGATTTTATCGCGCCACCCATGCGGCTTTCCGTAGACGGCCGTGAGTGGTGTACCGCCTGGAATTCCCCCAGCGGGCTGACCTGCCGGCGGGCCGACGGGCGGACGTGGACCCTCGAAACCCACTATCGGCTTCGGGGAAAGGAGGCCATCGTCTTTGGGGACTTTGCTTTGGACGCCACCACCGTATGGGTCGCCTCCGACTGGCCGCGTCGGTGGGGCAGGCCTGGGAAGCCCAGGGAATTTCCCAAAGAAGTGTGGCGGCTGGTAAAGCTGACCCGTCCGGCGGGGACCATCGTGGGGAAGTATTTTCAACGGCCCGACCCTTCGCAGTTGTGCGGTCTTTACAGCGTTGTGATGACGGAGGACGGGACGCTGTGGGTGGCCCTGGGAGAGGGCAACGTGCTAACCCGAATGGACGCTCGGGGGCAGGTCCAGAAGGTGACCTATGCCAGCGAGCGCCAGTGCAAGCCGGGGATGCTATTTCCAGAGAGGCTCTTTTACGTATCGCCGTGGGTGGTGGTTTCCATCGACAGCCGGGTGGGGGAGGCGGTGGTCTACCGGCTTCAGGTGCTGGACGGTCGGACAGGGCGGCAGGTGGTGCGGGACCTGGTGACGCCGTGGCAGGTGGCGGGGACCGGGGCGGACGGGACTCTCATCGTGATGCACTGTGGGTCGGAGGGAACCCACATCGTAGGTCTCCGGTTGCGCCCCGAACGGACGGCTCCCTCAACGGACCGCAGGACGGCTTCCGAGCCAAGATAAAGAGAAACGTACGTGTGGGAAGACCATGCGGAAGTCCGGGACCTCGGCAGTTCGGGAATTTCCCGCCGAGAGGGGTTGGGTGAGGCGCTCTAAGGGACGCAAGATCCAGGGCGCAAATCCGATGGGCGCGTTTCGGTAGCGGGCCCGCCGGAGGGGGACCTTCCGGACGCCGGCCGTCATGCCGGCGTCGACCCCCCCGCAGGGCTTTAGCGAATCGGAAGCCGCAGGTTGTCCTTGTCGCAGACCCAGAACATGCCGCCCGGCATGTCCAGGAACTTCACGACCTTCAGGGGGTACATCGGCTGTCGACACACGGGGCAAGCCTTCAGGTGGATGCCCCGCTCTTTCGCACCGATGCTGGCCCGGGCGGTCTTACTGATCCGGGCCTGCGCCGGAGTCGGCTTTGCCGGTTTCCGCGCCATAGGGACCTCCGCCGGGGGATTCGGCAGTCTCAGGAGACCGGGAAACGGCCCCGGCCCTTTCTAACATAGGGCCTTCCCGACGGGTCGGCAAGGCATCACGATTCCGTCACGACCGTCACGACGGCCCAGGCCTGGAGGCCCTGCCCCTGGCCGAAGGCCGTCAGGAAGTCGCCGGACGTGGCCGTGACGCCGACGTCCCCCGGGGAAATCCCCAGCAGACTGGCGATACTCGACCGGATCGCCTCGACCCACGGCTCCAGGACGGGCGTCCGGCCCTCGACGGCGACGGCCACGTGGGCGATGCGCGCGCCCGACGGCAGAAATTCCAGGGCCTTCCGGACGTAGACGCGGCTGTCGGTGACGCCCTGGCGGCAGAGCTCGTCGCTGATGGGCCCCATCACGCGGGCGCCCGTGACGCTGTCGAGGGCCCGGCCGATGGCGTGCAGGATGACGTCTGAGTCGCTGTTCCCCCGGAGGGGCGGCGCCTCCGGGATGGGGACGCCTCCCAGGACCAGGGGCTTCCCCGAGGGGGTATCTTCAAAGGCGTGGCTGTCGTGTCCGAAGCCGACCTTGACGATCATGGGGGTTCGGCCATCCGGCCGGGCGCGATAAGGGTGACGCCGCAAGAAGGACGAAGGGACGACTGACGGGGTGAAATCCGGCCTTTCGGCCTCGGCGACCGTCCCTACCCCGCCTCTGGGGCGGAAAGCGGAACTGCCCGACTGCCGAATTCCCGGATTGCCCGACTCATGGCTGGGATGCAGGGATTCGAACCCCGACCCTGGGGTCCAGAGCCCCATGTCCTGCCGTTAGACGACATCCCAGCCCCTATGTAAGTATAAAGCCGTCGGGCAGTAAGGCAAGCCGTTCCGCCGAACTCCCCCCTAACCACCCAGGAGGGCGGCCCCGTAAGCGATGCCCGCCCCGAGGGCCGTCAGGCCGACGACCTGACCCGACCGGAGGAGGCCCTTCTCCAGCATCTCGACCAGGGCCACGGGGATCGAGGCGGCGGACGTGTTCCCCGTGTACTCGATGTTGGCGTACACCTTCTCCGTCGGGACGCCCAGGTAGTCGATGAGGGCCTGCGTGATCCGGTGATTTGCCTGATGGGGCACGAGCCAATCGACCTGGTCGGCCGTCAGGCCGGCGTCCTCCAGGACCTCCCGGACGGCCCGGCCCATATAGCGGACGGCGACCCGGAAGACCTCGTTCCCCCGCATCTTGATGAAGTGGAGGCGCTCCTGGACCGTCTTCTCGCTGGCCGGAAGCCGCGTCCCGCCGGCCGGCAAGTAGATGAGGTCCCACAGGCTTCCGTCCAGGTACAGGCGGCTCGCCAGCAGGCCCCGTCCCTCGACGGCCGTGACGACGGCCGCCCCGGCGGCGTCCCCGAAGAGGACGCACGTCGAGCGGTCCCGCCAGTCTGTCACGCGAGACAGCATCTCCACGCCGACGACCAAGACGTACCGGGCCGCCCCGGTCCGGATGAACTGGTCGGCCACGGTCAGTCCGTACAGGAAGCCGGCGCAAGCCGCCTGTATGTCGAATCCGAAGGCGTTCCAGGCGCCGAGGTCTTTCTGAATCAGGGCCGCCGTCGCCGGAAAGGGATAGTCCGGCGTGACGGTACAGCAGACGATGAGGTCGACCTGGTCGGGCCGCAGGCCGGCCATCTGGAGGGCCTGCCGGGACGCCTCGACGGACATCGTCGACGTGTAGACGTCCTCCGGGGCGATCCGGCGCTCCCGGATGCCCGTACGGGTCCGGATCCACTCGTCGGACGTGTCGACCATCTTTTCGAGGTCGAAGTTCGTCAGGACCCTCGGCGGCAGGTAGGCGCCGATGCCGACGATGGCCGTGCGTCGCTCAGCCATGGGACCGCTTCTCCTGAGCGTGGGCCGACTGAATGTCGGCGGCGATGCGGGCCTGGATGGCCTCGTTCATGCGGGCCTCGGTGAACTCCTTGGCCACGCGAAGGGCGTTGCGGATGGCCTTAGGGCTCGACCGGCCGTGACAGATGATGGCCAGGCCCCGAATCCCCAACAGGGGCGCCCCGCCGTATTCCGAGTAGTCGACCCGCCGGCGGAAGGCGTGCATCGCCGGCTTCATCAGGAGGTACCCGATCCGGGCCCAGAAGCGCTTCCGAATCTCCTCCTTGAGGAGGGCCCCGATCATCTCGGCCAGGCTCTCGGAGGCCTTCAGGACGACGTTCCCGATAAACCCGTCGCACACGATGACGTCTGCCGAACCCGTGAAGATGTCCTTCCCCTCGACGTTCCCGACGAAGTGAACGGGGGCCTCCCGCATGATCTCATGCAGGCCCCGGGTCAAGGCGTTGCCCTTGATGTCCTCCTCCCCGATGCTGAGGACGCCGACCCGGGGATTCGGGACCTTCAGGATGAGCTGGGCATACGTGGCCCCCATGATGGCAAACTGCTTGAGGTGAAAGGGTCGGACGTGGACGTTGGCCCCGGCGTCGATGAGGACGACGTACCCCGTGCGGGTCGGCAAGACGACGGCCAGGGCCGGCCGCTCGACGCCCGGCAGGGTCCCGACGATAAACTTCATGGCCGCCATGACGGCGCCCGTGTTCCCGGCGCTGACGACGGCGTGACAGACCCCCGCTTTCAGGAGCTGGGCGGCCACGACGACCGAGGAATGCCGCTTGCGACGGACGGCGATGAGGGGGTTCTCGTCCATCCCGATGACTTCTTCGGCGTGGACGACTTCGATGGGCAGGCCCGGCCCGCCGTATTCCCGAAGCAGGGGCTGGAGCCGGTCCCGGTGGCCGATCAGGAGGATGCGGACCGGCCATGCCCGGGCCGCTTCGACGGCCGCCCGGACTTCATGCCGGGGGGCAAAATCGCCCCCCATGGCGTCTAAGGCGATGACCGGCGTGGACATCGGCGCGTCTCGATTCCCGGTGTTGGGTCCTGGGTGTTCCGTGGGGGTCTGCAGGGGACAAGGGCCAGCCCCCCATCCCCTCCGCAGGCCCCTCGTGCCGACGGGGCCTACACGACCTTCAGGGGGATGTACTGCACGCCCTTATAGGTCCCGCAATTGGGGCACACCCGATGGGGTAGCTTATAAGACTTGCACTTGGGGCACACGCTCAGCGAGGGCGGCCGCAGAGCATGATGACTCCGACGCTTGCCCTTCCGGGCATGAGACACACGTTTCTTCGGGACGCCCATGGGGCTTCTGCTCCCTCCGAAGCGATACCGACGCGGGAATGGCTCTATTTTAATCCCCCGGCTCCACTTTGCAAATCGGCCGGGACCCCCTATGACCCTTCCATGGGGGGGCGACCCCCGCGGCTTGGAGCCGCATCTTGCGTCCCGCATCCCGTGTCCTGTATCTTGAAGCCCCCATCCCAGGAGGTCCCCATGGGTGAAATCCGCCGACGGGTCGAGCAGGACTGGAAGGACGCCCTCCGGGCCCATCGCCGGGACGAGGTCAACGTCCTGCGGCTCATCCGGACGGAGCTCCAGTATGCCGCTAAGGACAAGCAGGCCGAGCTGACCGACGCCGAGGAGGTCGCCGTCCTCGAACGGATGCTGAAGAAGCGCCGAGAGGCCCTGGAGCTGTACCGCCAGGGCGGACGGTCGGACATGGTCGCCCAGGAAGAGGCGGAGATGGCGATCATCGAGCGGTACCTGCCCCGGAGCCTGAGCCGGGACGAGGTGCTCCCCATCATCGAGGAGGTCATCCGTCAGACGGGCGCCCGGGGACCCCAGGACTTCGGCCGGGTGATGGGCGGGGTCATGCAACGCCTGAGGGGCCAGCGGGTCGACGGGGCCCAGGTCCGGGCCTGGGTCGAGGAGCGCCTGGCGCGAGGAGACGTGTGAGGGGTCGCGAATTCTCGGGCGTTCGGGAGGTTCGGCAGTCCGGGAGTTCGGGAATTCGGGTACCTGGGACCTCATCCGGACCATGGACCAGGTCGTTCATAGCCTGACGGGTTACTTCGTCGCCCGGGTCTATCCCCGGCGGGCCGAGGTCCCGCGAGCGGCCCTGTGGGGCATCGTCATCGCCAACCTGCCGGACGTGGACGTGGCGGTCCGGCTGTTGGGGCCGCCGATGACCTACATCCTGGTCCACCGGACCTTGACTCATGCCGTCCTCGGCTGGTTGACGCTCCCCCTCTTGGGTCTCCTGCTCCCGGTCCGGTGGCGGGGCCCGACCCGGGCCTGGCTTCCCCTGGCCTACCTGAACTGGGGCTTGCACGTCCTGATGGACCTGCTGACGGTCTATCCGACCTTTCTCGGGTGGCCCTTCACGTGGGCGCAGGCGTGGGCCGGCTGGCAGTTTGTCCTCGCTCCGTGGGTTTGGCTGGCGGGCGGCGTGGCTCTGCTCTTGGAACGGTGGCGTCCCCGTCGGTCGGTCATCGTCGCCGGGGGGTTCTTGGTCTTTCAGGCCCTGTACTATGCTCATGCGGGCTGGCTCCATGCCCGGGCGGAGCGCTCCCTGCGGGCGTGGGTCGCCGCCCAATGGCCGGGAGCCTCCCCGACGGCGGAACGGTCCGAGGGCTCCCCCGGCCTATGGGTCCTGCCCCTGCCCGGACGGCACGACCGCTGGCTCGGCGTCGTGCACGACGGGACGGCCGTGTACCGCTGGTATCTCCCGCCCGGGGAGACGGCGTGGCGGCCCTTGAGGAGCCTGGACCTTCGGGGGTGTCCCGACGTCCGGGCCCTGACGGAAGACGAGACGGCCCGTCGGTTCTTCCGGTTTGCCCAAATCTGGGCCTGCCAGGCCGTCCCGGCCTCGACGGGGACGGCTTCCAGGGCCTACCTTTACTTCGACGTGCGCTTCTTTTACCCGGACGTCCCAGTGGGGCCGAGGCTCCTCGGGACTCGACTCCGTCGGCGGGTGCCCTTCGTCCTGCGGGTCGAGGCGGACAATCCCGGCTCCGCCTGGCGGGTTCGGTACGTGGGAACGGCCTATGTAGAATAGGCCGTTTGGGAATTCGGGAGCTCCCATGCTGAAGGCCATTGCGTTCGACTTTAACGGTGTCCTCATCGACGACGAGGACGTGCACTACCGGCTGATCCGGGACCTCGTGGCGCCCCTCGGGATCGTCGTCACCGAGGCGGACTACTTCGAGAAGTACATCGTATACCGAGACGACGACGCCTTCCGCCAGGTCTTGACCGACGCCGGACGTCCGGCGACGCCAGACGTCGTCGAGCGGCTCGTCCAGGAGAAGCGTCGACGATACTTAGAAGAAGCCCTGCGGGACCTCCGGGTGTGTCCGGGCGTCCGGGAGTTCATCCCGGCGACGGCGGCCGCCTATCCCCTGGCCGTCGTCTCGGGGGCGGCCCGGGCCGAGATCGAGGCCATCCTGGAGCACATCGGGCTTCGGTCCTACATCGGGGTCATCGTCGGGGCCGAGGACGTCGTCGACGGCAAGCCGGCCCCGGACGCTTACGTCGAGGCGGTCCGGCGCTTGCGGGCCTGGGTACCCGACCTCCGGCCGGCGGAGGTCCTGGCCGTCGAGGACACGCCGGGCGGCCTCCTGGCGGCCCGCCGGGCCGGTCTCCGGACGGCCGCCGTGCTGACGACCTTCCCGGCTGAGGCCCTCCGGGACGCTGACCTGATCCTGTGGGAGGGGTTCGAGCGCTTCCCCTGGGTCCAAGTCCACCTGACCTTCGAGCAGACGTAGCCCGTCCGGGGGACCGTCGGCCCTGTCTCCTGAGGCGCAAATTTGTAGGTGACGCAGATGTTTCGTATTCTATACCCCGAACCCCGGGGGGGAGGTGCGTCCATGGCCTTCACGGACCTTTACACGAACCTCGATCTCCTGCTCCGCTGGCTCCACGTAATCGCCGGTATCGTATGGATCGGACACCTGTACTTCTTTAACTTCGTGAACGTCCCGCTCCAGAACGTCTTGGACGATGCGGCCCGGCGGTCCGTCAATCCTCACCTGATGCCGCGGGCGCTGTGGTGGTTCCGTTGGGGGGCGATGACGACCTTTGTAGCTGGACTGCTCCTATTCGCCATGCGGTACATGTATACGCCGGGTCAGGGCTGGGGGCTAAACGAAAACTTCCTGACACCGGACGGGCGCATCTCGGGCCGGGCGGTCTGGATCCTGTTTGGGATGCTCCTGGCGACCGTCATGTGGTTCAACGTGTGGTTCGTCATCTGGCCGGCCCAAAAGAAGATCCTCTCCGGCCGGGCGCCTGCCGAGCAGTTGCCGGCCTTACGGCGGCGGGCGTTCATCTTCTCCCGGACGAACGTGTACCTGTCAGGCCCTATGCTCTTTGGGATGCTGGCCCCCCACCATTATCCGGCGGTCAATATCCTGACGTTGGTCGTCGCCATCGTCATCGGGGCCGTCGCCGTCGCCTTGGCCATCTGGGCCTCCTTCCGAGCCGGCCGGGCCATCGCCTGACGACCCCCTCAGGGCAGAAGGGGGGCGACGTGGCATTCTTGTAGGAAGGCCGGCGTCGGGCCGCTGTCGGCCTGGGCGGCCTGGACGGCTCGTTCCAGCACATGGCGGAGCTCCCGGACGTTCCCGGGCCAAGCGTAGGCCAACAGGCGGACGAGGGCTGACTCGGAGACCCCCAACCACCGGCCTTGCGAGACCTGCTGGACTAAGTAATTCGCCAAGTAGGGCAGGTCTTCCCGCCGTTCTGCCAGGGGCGGGACGGTCAGGACGTGACCCCCAAATAGGTCGATCAGACGGTCCGACAGGGGCCGCCGGCCGAGGTCCTCGGGACTGACCAAGACCCACCGGATGTCCAAGCGTTGTTCGATCCCCTCCAGGGTGACCCGCGGGTGGGCGACCCAATCGGCCAAGCGGTCTTGGACGTCCGGGGGGCACGCCTCGACGTCTCGGACGACGACCGTCCCCTGATGGAGGGGCCACCACAGGGCCGGCGGTGGGCCCTCGGGGCTTCGCAGAGACATCCCGTAGGGGTCGTCCGGTCGGTTCATGTGGCAGATGCGGAATGCGCCCCGAGGTCGGCCGAGGTCGTGGAGCCATCGGGCCAGGGTCGTCTTGCCGGACCCCGGGGGCCCGACGATGGCGACCGGGGTCGGCAGGGGGGCGAGGGCGATGGCCTGACGGATGAGCCGATATACCGGCACGGAGAAGCCCCAGAAGGGGAACGGCGCCCAAGCGGCCCAATGGACGCTCGAGGGCCGTTTCATGGCGGCGTGGGCCTCCCACCACCGAACGACCCAGAAGATGACCGGAAGGAAGCTTCGAAAGGCGGGGTTCCCCATACGGGCGACCTCAGTCCAGAGGAGGGCCACGCTGTGGGCCGTCAGGGGCAGGACCAGGACGCCGGCGGGGGGGTCCGTCAGCCGCCACTGGATGCGGGGGCCGACGGCCGCCACCCGGAGGGCCCATTCCTGGAGGTCCGTCCCGGGGGGTTCGACCCCCGTATCGAACAGGACCTTCGGTGTGCCCTGGGGGTCCCGACGGAGGACGGCGACCCGATGGAGCAGGCCCCGTTGAATGCAGACCTGAAGCGTCTTGCGGACGGCCCGTTCCGGGTCCTCCCGGGCCGACACCTGCCATTCCGTATAGAGCTCCTCGGCGAGTTGCCGGTCGACCTGAAAGCCCTGGACGATCTCCGGACAGAGGGCCTCCAGGTCTTGGGCCGAGGGCGTCGCCACCTGGTCCATCTGGACCACGGCCGACGTAGGGACGCGGTCCAGCAAGAAGGTCACCCGCCCCAGGCGGACGTCCTCGACGCCAAAGACTTCGACCTCCCCCTGGATGCGGCGACCGTTGACGAAGGTCCCGTTCTTCGAGTCGAGGTCCCGGAGGACGACCCGGTCGGCCAGGGCCTGCACGGTCGCGTGGTAGCGGGACACCGTGGGGTCTGGGACGACGATCGGGTTGTCGTGGGCCCGCCCGATGCGATAGGTCTGCCCCGGCGTCAGGTAGACCTCCATCCGTAGGCCCGGTCCCTGAATCGTGAGTCTCCACACGAGCGACCCCACCTATCCGGCGACAGTAAGGGAATACAGCCGTCGAATTCTCGACGCGAGGTCCTGGGTATCGGTGAGGGAATCGACCGGACCCCTCGCCGAGCATCCGGCCGTCTTACCTCTGCCCTACTGCCCGATTGCCTTCCTTTTAGAGGGCCTCGACGGCCATGGCGATGCCCTGCCCGCCGCCGATACAGGCGGCGGCCACGCCATAGCGGAGGCCGGACCGGCGGAGTTCCCGGAGCAGGGTCAGGACCAGACGGGTGCCCGTGGCGCCCAGGGGATGGCCCAAGGCGATGGCTCCGCCGGACCGGTCCAGTTCCAAGAGCTTCTCGACGGCCAGGTACTGGGCGGCGAAGGCTTCGTTGACCTCCCAGCGGTGGACGTCTTCGGCCCGCAGGCCCAGGCGGTCCAAGAGCTTTCGGACGGCCGGGACGGGCCCGATGCCCATCACGTCGGGCGGCACGCCGGCGACGGCCCAGCCGAGGACCCGCCCGAGGGGCTTCTTCCCGGCCGCCCGGGCCTCCTCGGCCGTCGTGACGACGACGGCCGCCGCCCCGTCGACGATCCCGCTGGCGTTGCCGGGCGTGACGAAGCCGTCCTCGCTGAAGTAGGGCCGCAGGCCGGCCAGCTTGTCCAACGTCGTGTCCGGCCGCACGTGGTCGTCCCAGTCGAAGACCTCCTCCCGACCCTTCCAAGAGACCCGGACGGGGAGGATCTCGTCCCGGAAGAACCCCTCCTCCCGGGCCCGGACGGCCGCCCGATGACTCCGATAGGCGTACTCGTCTTGGGCCGCTCGGGGAATCCCGTGAATCCGGGCGAGTCGTTCGGCCGTCTCGGCCATCAGGAGACCGCAGACGGTGTCCCGCAGGGCCAGCCACAGCCAGTCTTGAAGCTTCAGGCCCTCTCCGAACCGGACGCCCCGCCGGAGGCCCCAGACGACATGGGGCGCCTGGCTCATGTTCTCCATCCCGCCGGCGATGACCCATCGAGCCTCGCCGAGGCGGATCATCTGAACGGCCTCGACGATCGCCTGAATGCCCGAGCCGCACAGGCGATTGACCGTGTAGGCGGGGACCTCGACGGGTAGGCCGGCCCGCAGGGCCACGTGGCGGGCCCCGTAAATGGCGTCGCCGCTGGTCTGGAGGGCGTTGCCGAAAACGACATGGTCGACGGCGTCCGCCGGGAGGCCCACCCGGTCCAGCAAGGCGCGGACGACTTCCGCCCCGAGCTGGATGGCCGAGAGGTCGGCGAAGCGGCCGTTCCAGTCGGCGAAGGGGGTCCGCAAGCCGTCCACGATGACGACGTCAGGGGCCATCGTCGCCTCCCTCGGGCGAGTCTTCAGGTTATGAGCTTTCTCTTGATGCAGGAACGCCGCATATCAAAGGCTCAGCTTCCACCCGCTTCAACGCGGCGGCCTGACCGTTGACGGCGAGCGACATCCGCCCGCAGCGGTCTGTCACGAGGTCGTGCCCGTGCACCCGAATCTTAACCGAACCCGGGGCCTGAGTCACGGCGTTGGCAGGGGCGTCGGTGGAGGTGCTGCCGGCGCCTGTGCAGGGGCTACGGGCCCCCACGCATTTCACGGAGCAAGAGCGCCGCCTCGCGCGTGTTCTCCTCGATGGCCAGGGCCAGGTAGATCGCCTCGCCGGTGGCATAGAGAGTAAGGAAGTAGAACAGCGTAAGCAGGAGAATCCCAAGGGCAAAGCCCAGGCCGAGCAGGCCACCGGCCGCCAGCCCCTGGAGCACGCCTTCCCGTTCACCGAACGCGCCCCACGCTTGCATCCCACCCAGCACGCTCAATACCAATACCCCTATGGCGCCCAGGATGCCCAGGCCCAGGTCGATCCAGGCCAGCACTTTGAAGATCGTGCCGATAACCCGTAAGGCGCGGAAGCGCTTCTGCATCATCCACCTCTATGCGTGGGGTCGAGAAAGCTGAGCGCATTAGGATAGTCGTATTTAGATTTCAGAGCAAATCAGGGTGTGCCTATCCCTTCGGCCCTTTGGGGAATGGGATAGGGCTGGTAAAACGGCTTGATAAGGCTTACTCAGCCTACGATCAGGATATCAGGGTGCAAGATGGGATTGGGGATCGCGAATTGGGGGAGATGGGGACCCGGGGGCCGGCACCGGGAACGGCATCCCGTATCCCCCTTGCATCCCGCATCTTGCATCCTGTATCTTGCCTCTCGCGGGAGGGCGGCTGTATGGCGTGCGTGTTCTGTGCTATCATCGGGCGACAGGCACCGGCGACGATCGAATACGAAGACGACCAAGTCGTGGCCTTTCAGGACACCCATCCGGTGGCGCCCGTCCACGTTTTGGTCGTCCCCCGGCGGCACATCGAGACGCTGAACGACGTAGCCCCGGAAGACCTGCCCACGCTGGGCCGGTGTCTGCACGTGGCCCGTCAGTTGGCCCAGGCCAAGGGGATCGCCGAGCGGGGCTACCGGGTCGTCCTGAACGTCCGGGCCCTGGCGGGCCAGTCGGTCTACCACCTGCACTTTCATCTCCTGGGCGGTCGGCCCTTCCGATGGCCCCCGGGGTGAAGCCGGCCCTCGGCCTCGCCCGGGAGGACAGGGCTCGATCCCCCCGAGGGAGGACAGGTATGAAGTTGGACCTCCCGTATTTGCATTCCCTCCGGGCCCGTTTCCTGATGGTGGGGGTCGCCCCGTTCCTGTGGCTCGTCCTGGGCCTGGGCGTCCTCAGCGGGGTCAGTCTCTCCCGCCTGTATGCCTTGCACGAGCGGGGGACCCGCAACTTGGCCCAGCAGATCGCGTGGGGCATCGCCTATTACGTGCAACTCCGGTTGGAGGACCCCCTGAACGAGGTCCTGGACCGAGCGATCCGGGCCCATGCGGTCGCCCGGGCCGAGGTCTACGGCCCGGACGGTCAGGTCTTGAGCGTCCGGATGGACGAGGCGCTCCGTTCTGACCTCGACCCGTCGGCGCATCCGGAGGTCCAGCAGGCCCTCCGGGCGGGGCAGGAAAAGGTCGTCTTCCGGACCTCGCAGGAGCGGTATGTCGTCTTCCAAATCCCGATTCAGGCCCGGGGGGAGACCCTGACGGAGACGGCGATCCTCGAGGGGGCGGGGGTCTCGAAGGCGGAGGGTCCGGCCCCCCAGGCCGTCGGCCGCCTCGTGCTCTATATACCGTTTCGGGAATACGAGTCTGCCCGGCGGCCCTTACTGTGGACCAGCGTCATCCTGATCGCTGGCTTCACCTTCATCAGTGTGCTCCAGGGCCAACGGCTGACGGGGTCTATCCGCAAGCGGGTCCTGGCCGTGATCGAGGGGGCGACGACGGTGGCCGAGGGGCGCCTGTCCTACACGGTCCCGGTGTCGGGTCGGGACGAGCTGGCGACCCTGGGCGGTGCCTTCAACCGGATGGTCGAGCGCCTCCGTCAACTCATCCAGCAAGCCCGGGGAATGGCCGATTCCCTGAAGGGCATGGCCGACCGCCTGCGCCAGGGGGCCCGACGGATCCAGGACCTGAGCCAGTCGGCCAGCCTGTCCTTCGATACGATCGACGCCGCCATCGAGCAAGCCGTACGCCAGATCGACGAAATCCACCAGAGCCTGGCCGACCTGTCGGCCTCGTCCCAAGAGACCTCCTCGTCGGTCCTGGAGATGAGCTCGACGGCTGAGGAAATGAACCACCAGGTCGAGCGGCTGACCCAGCAGATCGAGACGGCCACGTCGGCCGTCCAGGAGATCGCCTCCTTCATCCGGGAGGTCGACGCCAACGTCGAGCGACTGTTCAACCTCATCGTCGAGACGACGGCGAGTCTCGAGCAGATGGGCGCCTCCATCACCCAAATCGCCCGCTCGGGTCAAGAGTCCCTGACCCTGGCCGATGCCGTCACCCGCGACGCCCAAGCGGGTATCCAGTCGATGGAGTCGATGCTCCAGGTCATGAACGGTATCCAGACGGCCATCCAAGAGGCCTGGCAGGTCGTCAACCAACTGGAGAAGCGGTCCGGCGAGATCGCCATGATCACGGGCGTCATCGAGGACATCGCCGACCAGACGAACCTGCTCGCCCTGAATGCGGCCATCATCGCCGCCCAGGCCGGCGAGTACGGTCGGAGCTTCGCCGTCGTGGCCGAGGAGGTCCGCAACCTGGCGAACCGGACGGGGAGCTCGACGAGCGAGATCAACAAGCTCATCGGCCAGACCCAGGCCGACATCGCCATGACGGTCCAGAGCATCCAGCAGGGTCGTCAGCGGGTCCAGGAGGGCCTCCGCCTGGCGACGATGACCCACCAGGCCCTTCAGCAGATCCACGACTCGGCCCAGACGTCCCGGTCCAAGGCCCAGGAGATCGCCCGGGCGACGGAGGAACAGACCCGGTCCATCCAACTGATCAACCAAGCGATGGAGCAGGTCCACCAGCTCGGCCAGCAGGTCGCCCGAGCGTCCCAGAACCTGCGGGCCGGGAGCACGCAAATTCGGGAAACGATGGAGCAGATGCGGGACATGAGCGACGTCGCCCGCCGGGCCACGGCCGAGCAATTACGGGGGACCCGCCTGATTGCCCAGTCGGTCGAGACCATCAACAATAAGATCGGGGCGATCGCCGATTCGGCCGACGACATCCGGCAAAGGGCCCACGAGATCCGGGAGTCGGCCCGACGGTTTAAGGAGGTGGCCCTGTTCAGTCAGCCCGAGGTCCAGCAGTTGGAGCAACTGACAGAGGCCCTCCAGACCCATGCGGAGGCCCTCCATGGTCAGATGGGCTACTTTACTCTGTAGCCTCGGTCTGCTGGCGGGCGTCGGGCGATGGCCGGCCCTGGCCCAGGTGAAGCCCAAGGGCGTCCTGGTCGTGGCCATGCCGACGAGCCCGTACCAGGAGGTCGCCGAGGGATTCCGCCGTCTGGTGGAGAAGACGCTCGGGACGGAGTTCCGGATGGCCTACCTCCAGGGAGCGCCCGATGAGTTCCGCCGGAGCCAAGAATCCTTCCTCCGGTCCCCGGCCTATACGGTCGTCGCCGTCGGGGCCGACGCCTACCGGGCCGTCCGGGACCAGGTCGAGCCCAGTCGGACCGTCGCCGTCCTGATGGCCGTGCCGCCGGGGGGTCCACGCTATACGATCTCGGCCGTCGCCGACCCCGTCCAGGTCCTCCGCCTGCTCGGCGAGATGTGGGGCCCCAACATCCGCCTGGGCCTTCTGCTGAGCGAGTCGGCCCGTTCCGAAGAGGCGGTCTTTCAAAATGCCGCCCAGGCCGGCGGGATGAACCTGCGTACGGCCGTCATCACGGAGACCGGCCGGGCCGTCGATACCTTCAAGGCCTTGGTCGACGAATCCGACGTGTTTCTCCTTTATCCAGACCCCGAGGTCCTGACCGCCCTATCCCCGGACCTGATCATTCGGTACTGTCACGAACGCCGGGCTGTCGTCGCCGCCCTGTTCGAGGGCGCCCTCCGGATGGGGGCGACGCTGGCCTTCGTCCCCCGGTACGCCGATGTCCCCGACATTCTCCGTCAGATCCTGAAGTATCCCGAGCAGTTCGCCCCGGTCTCGTATCCCGGCGTCGACCGGGTCGTCGTCAACCGGGCGGCCCTGGCGATGACCCGGCTGACCCCCCCGCCGTCGAAACTGAAGGGCGCCCCCATCGTGTTTCAGTGACGGCAGGCCGATGGGCAGGTAAGGGGAAGGGACCGAATCGTCCCCCAGGGGCCGGATTCCGGGGGTGTCCCGACGGACCCCTCGACCTGCCTCCCTGCCGGACCGCCGGAGGGCGTGGGATGATCACGCCCGACGTCGTATTGGCCCACAACCTGACCCTGGAAGAGTACGACCGCATCGTCCGGCTCCTCGGCCGGGCCCCGAACCTGGTCGAGCTGGGGATGTTCTCGGCCCTGTGGAGCGAGCACTGTAGCTACAAGAGCTCTAAGGTTCACCTCCGTCGCCTCCCGACGGAGGCCCCCTGGGTCGTCCAGGGACCCGGCGAAAACGCCGGCGTCATCGACATCGGCCACGGC
>FWWL01002616.1_pt1 | contig 36252 bp, 36 predicted proteins | sample 2228331 | NCBI WGS metagenome assembly FWWL01 (sample SAMEA103939775, study PRJEB20133) | metagenome
AGGTCGAACGGCGGGGGACGTGGGCCTACTACCGGCTCCGCCGGGAGCCCGTCAAGCGGCTCGTGGCCGAGCTCGTAGACCTGCTGTAGCGGAGGGACCGTGGAGATCCGCCCCGCCAGGCCGGAAGACCTCCCCGCCGTGCTCGCCCTCCTGGAGCACTGTGGGCTCCCCACCGCGGGGGTGCGGGAGCACCTGGACACGTTCTACGTGGCGGTGGAAGGAGGGCGGGTGGTGGGCAGCGCGGGCGTAGAGGTCTACGGCCAGGTGGCCCTGCTCCGGTCCGTGGCCACGGATCCCGCACACCGTGGGCGGGGTGTGGCCCGCCGGCTGTGCGCGGAGGCCCTGCGCGAGGCCGCGCGGCGCGGGGCGCGGTCCTGCTTCCTCCTCACGGAGACCGCGGTGGACTACTTCGCGCGGCACTTCGGCTTCCAGCGCGTCCCGCGGTCCGCCGCGGACCCCCGCCTCCTCGCCTCCGAGGAGTTCTGCGGCGCCTGCCCGGACGGGGCGCACCTGATGGCCCGGGGGCTGGACTTCATTGAAACACTTCGATGAATTGGGAGGGCGGGCATGGCCGGTTTCCAGGGACGGGTCCACCAAGCGGTGCGGGACCGCTACGCGCAGCTAGCCCGCACGGGCGCGGGGTGCGGCTGCGCGGCACCCGCGGAGGTGGACACGGCGGGGGTCGTGGCCCTTTCCCTGGGGTGCGGGAGTCCGCTGGCGCACGCGCAGCTGGCTGTCGGCGAGGTGGTGGTGGACCTGGGCAGCGGCGCGGGCCTGGACTGCCTCCGGGCGGCCCAGCAGGTAGGCCCTGCGGGCCAGGTGGTGGGTGTGGACTTCACGCCGGAGATGGTGCAGCTGGCGCGGGCGAACGCGGCGGCTTTGGGTGTGCGAAACTGCCAGTTCCTGCTGGGCCCGGTGGAGGCGCTGCCCCTGCCGGAGGGGTTCGCGGACGTGGTCCTGAGCAACTGTGTCCTCAACCTGGTGCCGGACAAGCTGCAGGCCTTCCAGGAAGCCTACCGGGTGTTGAAACCCGGCGGCCGGTTGGTGGTCTCCGACGTGGTCGCCTCGCAGCCCCTGCCCCCCTCCTTGCGGGAGGACCTGGACGCGTGGACCGCCTGCGTGGCCGGCGCGCTGCCGCTGGCGGACTACCTGCAGGGGGTGCGGCGGGCAGGTTTCCAGGACGTGGAGGTGGTGGCTTCCGGGGGCGCCTGCTGCGCGGAAGCGCACCCGGTACGGAGCGTGACCGTGCGCGCGCGCAAACCCCGCTGAAGCCCGCACCGCCGTTGGTACAATCGGCTTGATGCAGCCCCTGGTGGGCCTCATCATGGGCTCCCGGTCCGACTGGGAGACGTTGCGCCACGCCGCGGACACCCTGGACCAGCTGGGCGTGCCGTACGAGGTCCGCGTGGTCTCCGCCCACCGCACGCCCGAGCTGCTGCGGGAGTACGCCCGGTCCGCGGAGGGCCGCGGCCTGGAGGTCATCATCGCGGGGGCGGGCGGCGCCGCCCACCTGCCCGGGATGACCGCCGCCCACACCGTGCTACCCGTGTTGGGGGTGCCGGTGCACACCCAGGCCCTGGGGGGGCTGGACTCCCTGCTGTCCATCGTGCAGATGCCGGCCGGGGTGCCCGTGGGCACGCTGGCCGTCGGACGGGCGGGGGCGGTGAACGCGGCCCTGCTGGCGGCCAGCATCCTCGGCGGCAAGTACCCGCACATCCGGGACGCACTGCGCCGGTACCGCGCCGCACAGACCCAGGCGGTGCTGGACCACCCCGACCCCCGGGAGGCGCCGTGAGGGTGGGGGTCCTGGGCGGCGGGCAGCTGGGGCGCATGCTGGGCCTGGCAGGCCTGCCCTTGGGGCTGGAGTTCACCTTCCTCGACCCCTCCGAGGACGCATGCGCCGCCGCGGTGGGGCGTCACCTGCGGGCTCCATACACCGACCCAGACGCTCTGGAGGAGCTGGCGGTCACCTGCCGGTGGGTCACCTACGAGTTCGAGAACGTGCCGGTTCACGCGGCCGCCCGCCTGGCCCAACGCCTTCCCGTGTACCCGCCCCCGCGGTCCCTGGAGCTGGCACAGGACCGCCTGCAGGAGAAGCGGTTCTTCCGATCGTTGGGGATCCCCACGGCGGAGTTCGAGGCGGTGGACTCCCTGGAAGAGGCGTGGGCCGCCAGCCAGCGGGTGGGCTTTCCCGCCGTCCTCAAGACGCGCAGGCTCGGCTACGACGGCAAGGGCCAGCGGGTGGTGCGCGACCGTGGGGAGCTGGAGGAGGCGTGGGCACAGTTGGGCGGGCGGGAGCTCGTCCTGGAAGCCTTCGTCCCCTTCCGGCGGGAGCTGTCGGTGCTGGCCGCGCGGGACCCGTCCGGTGCCGTGGCCTGCTACCCGGTGGTGGAAAACCACCACCAGGGCGGGATCCTGCGCCTGTCCGTGGCCCCGGCACCGCACCTCGGCCCCCCGCTAGCAGACCGCGCGCAGGACTACGCCCGGCGGGTGCTGGAGGCCTTGGAGTACGTGGGCGTCCTGTGCGTGGAGCTGTTCGAGACCGACCGGTCCCTGCTGGCCAACGAGATGGCCCCCCGCGTGCACAACTCCGGCCACTGGACGGTGGAGGGTGCTGCCACCAGCCAGTTCGCCAACCACCTGCGGGCGGTGGTGGGCCTCCCCTTGGGAGACACCGCCGCGCGGGGATGGTGTGCCATGGTGAACCTCATCGGCCACCGGCCCGACCCCGCCGCGGTCCTCCGCGTGCCCGGGACGCACTTCCACTGGTACGGCAAGGCCGTGCGGCCCGGGCGCAAGGTGGGGCACGTGACGGTGTGCGCGGACAGCCCGGAGGCTCTGTTCCGGCGGCTGGACCAGCTCCGCCGCGTGGGCTTGCCTCTACCCCTTCCCGTCCTGTGAGGCCGGAGGAGCTCCATGCGGCTCAGCCGTCGGCGGTTCCAGCAGCTGGTGGAGCAAGCCCTAGCCCAGGTGCCCGAGCCGTTGCGCCGAGCGCTGGACAACCTGCACGTGGTGGTGGAGGACTGGCCCACGCCCGAGCAGCTGGCCTCCGTGGGGCTGCCCCCGGACGGGGTGCTGTTCGGGCTGTACGAAGGGACGCCGTTGTTGGAGCGGGGGGTTGAGCCTCCCCTGTTGCCGGACCGGATCACCCTGTTCCAGAGACCTCTGGAGGAGGCGTGCCAGACCGAGGAAGAGCTACAGGAGGAGATCCGCAGGACCGTGCTCCACGAGCTGGGCCACTACTTCGGCCTAGACGAGGACCGGCTGGAGGAGCTGGGGTACGGGTGAGCTGCCCTACGCGGGCACCGGCTCCTTCCGCTCGACGACCACGGACCCACCCCGCACGGTGACCACCGCCACGTCCCCCTCCCGGAGCTCGCCCCGCAGCACCATGCGGCTCAGGGTGTTCTCCACCGTCCGCTGGATGAGCCGGCGCAGGGGCCGGGCCCCGTAGTCCGGGCTGTAGCCCTCCTGCGCCAGCCACGCCCGGGCCTCGGGGGTGACCTCCACGCGGATCTTCAGGTCCGCCACGCGCCGCTCCAGCTGCGCCAGCTGGATGTCCACGATCCGCTCCAGCTGCGCCTTGGACAGGGGCCGGAACACCAGGATCTCGTCCAGCCGGTTCAGGAACTCCGGCCGGAAGGTCCGGCGCACCTCGTCCATCACGTACACCTTGGCCAGCTCGAAGGCGGCGGCGTCTTCCGGGTCCAGGTTCTGGAGGTGGTGGCTGCCCACGTTGCTGGTGAGGATCAGCACCGTGTTCTTGAAGTCCACGGTGCGGCCCTGGGCGTCCGTGAGGCGGCCGTCCTCCATCACCTGCAGCAGCACGTTCAGCACGTCCGGGTGGGCCTTCTCCACCTCGTCGAACAGCACCACGCGGTAGGGCCGGCGGCGGACCGCCTCCGTGAGCTGCCCGCCCTCCTCGTACCCCACGTACCCCGGGGGTGCCCCCACCAGGCGGGACACCGTGTGCTTCTCCTGGTACTCGGACATGTCCAGGCGGACCATGGCCTCCTCGGAGTCGAACAGCACCTCCGCCAGGGCCCGCGCCAGCTCCGTCTTGCCCACGCCGGTGGGCCCGAGGAACAGGAAGGCGCCGATGGGGCGCTTGGGGTCCTTCAGGCCCGCCCGGGCGCGCCGGATGGCGTCCGCCACCGCCTGCACCGCCTCCTCCTGGCCCACCACCCGCCGGTGCAGCCGGTCCTCCAGCTGGAGGAGCTTGTGCATCTCCCCCTCCAGCAGGCGGGTTACGGGGATCCCCGTCCACTTGCTCACCACCTCTGCGATGTCCTCCGCGTCCACCTCCTCCTTCAACAGGCGCTGCGGCCCCAGGGCCCGCAGCTCCTGCTCTGCCGCCGCCAGCTGCCGCTGCAGCTCGGGCAGGGTCCCGTACCGCAGCCGCGCGGCCCGCTCCAGGTCCGCCACCCGCTCCGCCTGCTCCAGCTCCACCTTGACGCGGTCCATCTGCTCCTTCACGGACCGGATGCGGTGCACGATCTGTTTCTCCCGCTCCCACCGCTGGCGCAGGGCCTCGCTGTCCTCCCGCAGCCGCGCCAGCTCCGCCTCCAGCTTGGCCAGCCGCTCCTGGGAGGCGGGGTCCGTCTCGCGGCGCAGGGCCTCCCGCTCGATCTCCAGCTGCATGATGCGCCGGTCGATCTCGTCCAGCTCCGCGGGCTTGCTGTCGATCTCCATGCGCAGCCGGGCCGCGGCTTCGTCGATGAGGTCGATGGCCTTGTCCGGCAGGAACCGGTCGCTGATGTACCGGTGGGAGAGGGTGGCCGCGGCGATGACCGCGGCGTCCGTGATGCGCACCCCGTGGTGGACCTCGTACTTTTCCTTCAGCCCCCGCAGGATGGAGATGGTGTCCTCCACGGAGGGCTCGCCCACGTACACGGGCTGGAACCGCCGCTCCAGGGCCGGGTCCTTCTCGATGTGCTTGCGGTACTCGTCCAGGGTGGTGGCGCCGATGCAGTGCAGCTCCCCCCGGGCCAGCATGGGCTTGAGGATGTTGGCGGCGTCCATGGCGGCGCCCTCCGCGGCCCCCGCCCCCACCACCGTGTGGATCTCGTCGATGAACAGGATGATCTCGCCCTGGCTGTCTGCGATCTCCTTCAGGACCGCCTTCAGCCGCTCCTCGAACTCGCCCCGGTACTTGGTGCCCGCCACCAGCGCCCCCATGTCCAGCTGGAAGACCCGCTTGTGCTTGAGCTGCTCGGGCACGTCCCCGCGGACCATGCGCTGGGCCAGCCCCTCCACGATGGCCGTCTTGCCCACGCCGGGTTCGCCGATGAGCACGGGGTTGTTCTTGGTCCGCCGGCTGAGCACGTGGATCACCCGCCGGATCTCCTCGTCGCGGCCGATGACGGGGTCCAGCTTTCCCGCCCGGGCCAGCTCCGTGAGGTCGCGGCCGTAGCGCTCCAGCACCTGGTACTTGGCCTCGGGCCGGGGGTCCGTGACCCGCGCCCGGCCCCGCACCTCCGACAGGGCCCGCAGGACCGCCTCCTTGGTGACGCCGTGCTGATGCAGCACCCGGCCGGCACCCGTCTGCGGGGCGTCCGCCATGGCCAGGAGGAAGTGCTCGGTGCTGGTGTACTCATCGCCCATGCGCTGGGCTTCCTGCTCCGCGGCGTCCCACACCCGCCGGAGCCCCGGCCCCACGTACAGCTCGGCGGTCCCGTGCACCTGGGGCAGCACCGCCAGGGCCTGGTCCAGGTGCTGTCGGATCTTGGGCACGGGCGCCCCCGCGCGCTGCAGGACCTGAGGGACCACGCCCTCCGGCTGGTCCAACAGGGCCATCAGCAGGTGCTCGGAGTCCACCTGTGGGTGACGCCGCTCCCGCGCCAGCTCCTGGGCCCGCTGCAGGGCCTCCTGCGACTTCTCCGTCAGCTTGTCCCACCGCACGGTCTCGCTCCTCCGTCACCTCAGGCCCATGCCCGCCCGGGGGTTCTCCCGCCGGAGCCTGGCCAGCTGCTCCACCAGCCGCCGCTCCTCCCCAGAAAGGTTCCTGGGGAGGACCACCCGGACCCGCACCAGGAGGTCCCCGCGACCGCCTCCCCTTAGCCTCGGCATGCCCAGGCCCCGCAGCCGCAGGACCTGCCCGGGCTGGGTTTCCGGCGGGACCCGGACCTTCACCTTGCCCTCCAGGGTGGGGACCTCGATCTCCGCCCCCAGCAGGGCCTCCGTGAGGGACACGGGTACCTCGCAGACCAGGTCGTCCCCTTCCCGGGTGAACAGGGGGTGGGGCTGCACCCGCACTTCCACGTACACGTCGCCCTCTCCGCCCCGGACCCGCACCTTCTGGCCGGTGTGCACCCCCGGCGGGATGCGTACGGTGACCCGGCGGGGGAAGCCGTTGCGGACCACCAGCTCGCGCTCGGTGCCCCGGAAGGCCTCCTCCAGGGTGATGTCCGCGGTGGCGGTGGCCGTGCGGGGCCTGCGGGGTGCCTCGAAGGGCTCCACCCCGAGGTCCGCGAAGAACCGCCGGAAGAAGTCGGAGAACCCGCCGAACAGGTCCTGGGGCTCCCCGAACCACACGGTCCACTCCCCCGCCCCCGGGCCCGCTCCCGGCCGGGTGAACACCTGCTCCCAAGGCATCCCGCGCTCCCGCAGGTCCAGCATCTGGTCGTAGCGGGCGCGCTTTTCGGGGTCGCTGAGAACCTGGTACGCTTCGTTGATTTCCTTGAACTTCTCCGCAGCCTGCGGGTCCTTGTTCACGTCCGGGTGGTACTGCCGCGCGAGCCGGCGGAAGGCTTCCCCGATGGCCTTGCTGTCGGCCTTCCGGTCCACGCCCAGGATCCGGTAGTAGTCCTTGAACTCCACGGCCCCTCACCGGCTCGCCGCCGGGCTCATTGCGCCACCCGCACCCGCGCGGGCCGCAGCACGCGTCCGTTCAGGACGTAGCCGGGCTGCACCACCCCCAGCACGGTACCGGGCTCCACCCCCGCCTCCTCCGCGGAGGCCACTTCCACCGCCTCGTGACGGGCCGGGTCGAAGGGCTCGCCCGCGGCCTCCATCCGCTCCACCCCAAGGGCCCGCAGCTGCTCCAGCAGGGAGCGGTGCGTCATCCGCAGGCCCTCCAGGATCCCCGCCACCACCTCGTGCTGGGCCTCCCGCTCCGCGTACCCGATGGCCCGTTCCAGGTCGTCCACGGCTCCCAGCAACACCAGCAGCATCTGCCGCCGGGTGCGGTCCACCGCGTCCCGCTGCATCTGCGCTGCGGCCTTCTTGTAGTTCTCCAGGTCCGCGGCCGCGTGCAGGAACTGCTGCCAGTGCCGTTCCGCCTCCTGGCGGTACCGTTCCACCTCCTCCCGTAAGGCCGCCACCTCCTCCGGGCTGGCCGCCCCAGGGGCGGCCACGGGCTCTTCTGCCGCCTCCGGAGACGTCTGCTCCGGGGCCGTGGGCACCTCCGGCTCCTGGTGGTCGCGCTCGGGCTGCCACTCGGCCATCTCCCTTCTCCTCCGCCCTCAGTCGCTGGGCTTGTAGTCCGCGTCGATGACCTCCCCGTCGCCCTTGCGCTCCCCGCCCGTGCCCGCCCCCGCAGCGGCGCCCCGGTACAGGAGCTCGCTGAGCCGGTACGTGAGCCGCTGGACCTCGTCCGACAGCTGGCGCACCCGGGCCACGTCCCGCGCCTGCACCGCCTGCCGGAGCTCGGCCACCTTCTGCTCCAGATCCCGGCGGTCGGCCTCCGACACGCCCTTCAGCTGGTCCCGCAGGAGCCGCTCCGTCTGGTAGGCGAGGCTGTCCCCGCGGTTCAGGACCTCCGCCTCCTCCCGCTTCCGGCGGTCCTCCTCCGCGTGGGCCTCCGCCTCCCGGATCATGCGCTCCACCTCCTCCTTGGTGAGGGTGGAGGTGCCGGTGATCTTGATGGACTGCTCCCTGCCGGTGGCCAGGTCCTTGGCGGACACGGCCAGGATGCCGTTGGCGTCGATGTCGAAGGTGACCTCGATCTTCGGCACGCCCCGGGGCGCGGGCGGGATGCCGTCCAGGATGAACCGGCCCAGGGTGCGGTTGTCCCGGGCCATGGGCCGTTCGCCCTGGAGCACGTGGATCTCCACCTGCGTCTGTCCGTCCTCCGCGGTGGTGAAGGTCTCGCTCTTGCGGGTGGGGATGGTGGTGTTGCGGGGGATCAGCACCGTCATCACCCCGCCCAGCGTTTCGATTCCCAAGGACAGCGGGGTCACGTCCAGCAGCACCACGTCCCGCACCTGCCCTGCCAGCACCCCCGCCTGGATGGCGGCGCCCACGGCCACCACCTCGTCCGGGTGCACCTCCTTGTTGGGCTCCTTCCCCGTCAGCCGCCGGACCAGCTCCTGGATCATGGGCATGCGGGTGCTGCCGCCCACCAGGATGACCTCGTGCAGGTCCCGCTCGGTGAGCTTGGCGTCCTGCAGCGCCTGCCGGAAGGGCCCGATGCACCGCTCCACCAGGTCCGCGGTGAGCTCCTCGAACTTCGCCCGGGTGAGCACCATGTCCAGGTGCTTGGGCCCCGTGGCGTCCGCGGTGATGAAGGGGAGGTTGATGGTGGTCTGCACCATGGCGCTGAGCTCGATCTTGGCCCGCTCCGCCGCCTCCCGCAGCCGCTGCAGGGCCTGGCGGTCCTGCCGCAGGTCGATGCCGTGCTGCTTGCGGAACTCGTCCGCCAGCCAGTTCACGATCCGCTCGTCCCAGTCGTCCCCGCCCAGGTGGGTGTCCCCCGCGGTGGCCCGCACCTGGAACACGCCCTCCCCGATCTCCAGGACGGACACGTCGAAGGTGCCACCCCCCAGGTCCCACACCAGGACCGTCTCGGAGCCCTTCTTGTCCAGGCCGTACGCCAGGCAGGCGGCGGTGGGCTCGTTGATGATGCGGAGCACCTTCAGCCCCGCGATCTCCCCCGCGTTCTTGGTAGCCGTCCGCTGCGCGTCGTTGAAGTACGCGGGGACGGTGATCACGGCCGCGTCCACCTTCTCCCCTAGGTAGGCCTCCGCGTCGTCCTTGAGCTTCTGGAGGATCATGGCGGAGATCTCCTCCGGGGTGAAGGTCCGGCCCGCGGCGGGGACCTCCACCACGGCCATCCCGTGCTGTCCCTCCACCACCTTGTAGGGCACCATCTTGCGCTCCGTCTCCACCTCGTGGAAGCGGCGCCCCATGAAGCGTTTGATGGAGTAGATGGTGTTTTCGGGGTTCAGGATGGCCTGCCGCTTCGCCATCTGGCCCACCAGGCGCTCCCCCGTCTTGGTGAAGGCCACCACGGACGGCGTGAGGCGGCTGCCCTCCCGGTTCGGGATCACCACGGGTTCGCCGCCCACCATGGCCGCGATGACCGAGTTGGTGGTCCCCAGATCGATGCCGACGACCCTGCCCATGTCCGCTCCCTCCCGTTGGGGGGGGCGGGCCTGAGGGCCCGCCCCCTTTTCCTGTCAGCTCACCTCCACCCTCACCTGCTTGGGCTTGGCACGCTCGCTCTTGGGCACGCGGACCTCCAGCACCCCGTTCCGGTAGCTGGCCTTGGCCGCCTCCGCCTGGACCTCCGCGGGCAGCGCCACCGTGCGCTGGAACCGGCCGTAGCGCAGCTCCCGGCGCAGGTAGGTCCGGCCCCGTTCCTCCTGCTCTTCCTTGGCCTCCGCCTCGATGCACACCGTGTTGTCCTGCACGGTGACCGCGAGGCTCTTGGGGTCCACGCCCGGGACCTCCGCGCGGACCACCACCTCCTGGTCGGTCTCGTACACCTCCACCGCGGGTTCCCACACCGCGGCCTCTACGGCCTCCCGCCGCCGCGCCGGCCGCCGGCCCGTGAGCTCGTCGAACAGCCGGTCCAGCGACCGCTGCATCTCCCGCAGTTCCTCAAACGGGTCCCACCGCAGGATGCTCATCGCCGTCCCCTCCTTTCTGTGTAGGTGTCGCACACCTCCAGCAACCACCGGGCCACCTCCTCGTGCCGCTCCTGGATCTCCAGGAACAGGCGCACCCCCGCCAGGTTGAGCCCCACCTCCTGCGTCAGGTACTGGATCAGCCGCACCCGCTGCACGTCCCGCTCGCTGAACAGCCGGATGTGCTTGCGCCGGGCGGGGCGGATGAGCCCCTTGGCCTCGTAGATGCGCAGCGTCCGCGGGTGCACCCCCGCCAGCTCCGCCGCCACGCTGATCACGTACACCGGCAGTTCCTCCCGCCGGACCATCCGCTCCGCCACGGCCCCTCTCACCACCCGGCCTCGCCCTTAGGGTAGATGCATGACAACATCGCTGTCAAGATGCCTGACATCTTTCTTGACCTCCCACCGCACCTGTCCGGGCTCGTACGGGAACGGCGGCCTCCAGCCCGCCGGGGCCAGGGGGTAGTCCTCCTCCCGCAGGTCGGGGTGTTCCGCCGCCTGCCCCGCGTGCACGCGCAGGAACACGCCCGCGGGGGTGACCCGCGCGACCTCCTCCAGGGGGATCACCACCCGCCGCTCCCACAGGGGGCCCGCGGCGAAGGGCGGGGCGCCCGCGTCCGGAAACTCCCCCGCCACCACCACCGCCTGCACCCGGCGGCTCGAGGGATCCACCACCACCGCCTCCACCCGGCCCACCTCCTGGTCGGTGGCGTACACGGATTGACCCACCTCCGGCTGGACCACCTGCCGCCACGTGGGAGGGATCTCCAGACCGGTCAAGTGGTTCGCCACGCCGCGCACACCGGGGACCCGGGCGATGGCCCGCTCCAAGGCCCGGGCGGCTTCCAGGGAGGGGGCAGTGCCGCTGAGCTCCACCACGCCGTCCCGCACGCGCAGGTAGTAGCCCGCTAGCTGCCGGGTGTGCGCGTCCGCCTGGAGGGAGGCCACCACCTGCTGGAGCAGCTCGTGGTCCACCACCAGGTCGTTGCGGACCTCCAGCACCCCAGGCACGGCCCGGACCACTTCCTCCGCCCGCGCGGCCAGGGCACGGTTGTGCACGTGGCCGCGGAGGACCACCACCCCGTCTTGCACGCGCACGCGCACGGGAAGGGCCAGCACCCGCAGCAGCTCCTCCCGCTGCAGGGCGTCCTCCACGTCCCGCTCCAGCTCGTCGTCGGGCCGGTAGGCGGGCAGGTGCGCCACCGCCTCCCGGGAAGCCTCCAGCACCACCACGCCGTCCTCCACGGTGCCCACCCAGTCCGCGGGGACCGCCACGTCGCGGGAAAACAGCAGGCCCCGGCGGACCACCAGGTGCTTCACCCGGCCGGTGGCCGCGTCCACCAGCACCATGTCCACCCGGCCGATGGGCCCGTCGCTGGCCAACACCCGCTGGCCCCGGCGGATGGTCACGAAGGGCTCTGCGGGGCGCCCGTGCGCGGGACCGGTGAGCTCCCGCCGGAGGCCCTCCAGCCGCCGCAGGGACGCCGGCAGGGCCAGCCACGCCCGGCCCTCCCGCAACCACCGCCATCCGGGCCACGACAGCGCCGCGGGCGCGTGGGCTTCCGCTTGCCAGGTGGGCAGACGTTCCAGGTCGGAGGTGGACGCCTGGACCTGCACCGCGTCCTCCGTGGCGTCCTGTACGGACTCCGCGGGTACCGCCACCGGACGGCCGTCCGCCAGCTCCACCACCAAGGCCACCACCCGGCGTTCCCGCGGGCTCACCACCACGCCCGCCACGCGGCCCGCGAGCCCGTCGGTGGCGTACACCTCCGCTCCCGGCCTCACCTCCAGGCGCACGGAAGCCCGCCCCGTGTCCATGCCTGGCCCTCCCCGGTATACTCGTTCCGCCTCCAGTGTGCGGGGGCGGTGGACCGCCGTCAAGTCATACAGCTTGACAGGGGAGGACGCGGTGACGGCCCTGGACATCCTGTGGTTCTTCTTCATCGCCTCCGCCCTCCAGCCCGTGCTGCAGCGGCGGTGGCTGGAAGCGGCCCGGCTGCGGGTCCTGCGGGACCTCGAGCGGGCCCGCGGCTCCCGGGTGATCGCCATGATCCACCGCCAGGAGACCATGAGCCTCCTGGGGTTCCCCCTGGTCCGGTACATCGACATCCACGACTCCGAGGAGGTGCTGCGGGCGGTGCGGTTCACCCCGCCCGAGATGCCCATCGACCTCATCCTGCACACGCCCGGGGGGCTCGTGCTGGCCGCGGAGCAGATCGCCCGGGCCCTGCAGGCCCACCCGGGGAAGGTGACGGTGTTCGTGCCCCACTACGCCATGTCCGGGGGGACCCTCATCGCGCTGGCCGCGGACGAGATCGTCATGGACCCGCACGCGGTGTTGGGCCCGGTGGACCCGCAGTTGGGCCAGTACCCCGCGGTCTCCATCCTCAAGGTGCTGGAGCGCAAGAACATCAACGAGGTGGACGACCAGACGGTGATCCTGGCGGACGTGGCGGAGAAGGCCCTCCACCAGGTGCGGTCCACCGTCCGGGAGCTGCTGGCGGACAAGATGGGGCCTGAGCAGGCGGACAGGGTGGCGGAAGCCCTCAGCAGCGGCCGGTGGACGCACGACTACCCCATCACCGTGGAGGAGGCGCGGGGCCTGGGGCTGCGGGTCTCTACGGAGATGCCCCCGGAGGTCCACCGGCTGATGGCCCTCTACCCTCAGGCCGGGCCCCGCCGGCCTTCCGTGGAGTACGTGCCCCTCCCCTACGCACCGCCCACACCCCGTCCCGCCCCCAGCCGGGGCCCAGGCCGGGTGCAGGAGGAGTAGGGGCGGGCCTTCCGTTTACGGGGCCTGTTCTGCGGGCAGGGCCCTGGGCGGGGCACCCGCAGGCACCGCGGGCGCGGGGCGGCGGTGTTCGGGCTTCCACCGCAGCCACCACCGCTCCAGGCGCCCGAACCCCCAGAACAGTACCAGGATGACCGTCCCCACCAGGGCGATGAGGGCCAGGGTGAGGGCCGCGTTGTACGTGCTCTGCGCGAAGGACAGCAGGTAGCCCAGGCCCTGGCTGGCGGCCACGAACTCGCCCACCACCGCCCCGGTGAAGGCGAAGCCCACCGCCACCTTGAGCCCGCTGGCCACCCAGGCGGTCACCGACGGCACGTACACCTCCCGCACCACGTGGCGCCGGCTCCCTCCCAGGGTGCGGACCCGCTCCACCAGGCGCGCGTCCACCTCCCGGATGCCCGTGTACGTGGCGAAGAACATGACCACCGTGACCAGGAGGAAACTCAGCGCCACCTTGGAGGCGGCCCCGATGCCGAACCAGATCACGAACAGGGGAGCCAACACCACCCGCGGGATCGCGTTCAGCACCGCCATGACGGGTTCCACGACCTCCGCGAGGGGCCGCACGGTGGCGGAGGCCAGGCCCAGCACGGAGCCGCACGCGGTCCCCACCACCAGGCCCGCCACCGCTTCCCCCACGGTCACCCGGAAGTGCGGCCACACCCGCCCCGTCCACACCAGCTCGTACAGCACCCACCCCACCCCGCTGGGCGGCGGGAACAGAAAGGGGTCCAGCCACCGCGCCCGCGCGGCCAGCTCCCACGCGGCCACGGCGCCCAGGAAGGCGGCCAGCCGGGTCACGCGGGCACCCCCCAGCCCGTGCGGGACACCTCCGCCCGCAGGAGGCCCCACACCGCTTCCACCAAAACCCCGAAGGCGGGCTCGGCCCGGACCGCCACCACGTCCCGCGGACGGCCGAAGGGGACCGGGAACTCCTGCACCACGCGGGCGGCCGGCCCCGCGGACATCACCACCACCCGGTCACTGAGGGCGATGGCCTCCTCCAGGTCGTGGGTCACCAGCAGCACGGAGATGCCTTCCTCCTGCACCAGGCGCAGCAGGTCCGTTTCCAGGAAGTGACGGACGATGGCGTCCACGCTGGCGAAGGGCTCGTCCATGAGCAGCAGGCGGGGCCGTGCGGCCAGCACTTGGGCCAACGCCACCCGCTTCCGCATGCCGCCGGACAGCTCGGAGGGGTAGTACGCACCGAACCCTTCCAGCCCCACGCGCCGCAGCCACGCCTCCGCCTGGTCCGTGGCCTGGTCCGGGCCCAGACCCCGGAAGCGCAACGGCAGCGCCACGTTCTCCCGGGCGGTCCGCCAGGGCAACAGGGCGTCGTCCTGGAACAGGATCCCCACCTCCGGGTCCGGACCCCGCACCGCGCGCCCGAACACGGAAATCTGTCCGGACGCGGGCTGCACCAGACCCGCCACGCAGCGCAACAGCGTGCTCTTCCCGCACCCGGAGGGCCCCACCAGCCCCACGAAGGCGCCCGCCTCCAGTTCCAGGTCCACCCCTTCCAGGACCCGGTGCCCTCCGTACCGGACAGTCAGCCCGCACACCCGCAGCGCGCTCACAGCCCCTCCACGATGGCGTGGGTGACCAGCTCCGCGGGGTCCACGGCCCTGGGCAGCACCCCCGCCTGCACCTGCAGGTCCACCACGCGCCGTGCCGCCTCCAGGTCGATGCGGCCCGCCTGGGGGTACAGGGACTTGCGGTGACGGGCCAGGACCTGCTCGAACAGCTCGCGGTCGCCGCCCGCCACCAGCTCGGCCGGGAGCGCCTGGACCACCATGCGAGGGGTCCCGTACTGCACCAGCCGCAAAGCCCGGCTCAAGGCCCGGGCCAAGGCCCGCATCTCCTGTTCCCGCGCGGGCCACTCGTCCCTGCGCACCGCCACCCCCATGAACTCGTAGGGCCCGCCCAGGAAGCGCTCCGCCTGCTTGAGGTCCATGAGGTTGGCCAGCACCCGTGCCCCGGCCCGCACCAGCAGGGTCAGGGCGGGCTCCTGGACCATCCCCGCGTCCACGTGTCCTAGGCGCAGCGCGTCGTACAGGTTGGGGCCCAGGACCGCGAACCGTACCCGCTGCGGGTCCACGCCGGCCCGGCGCACCAGGTACAGGGCCAGCACGTGGTCCGCGTTCCCCAGCCCAGACACGCCCACGGTCTTCCCCGCCAGGTCCTCCACCCGCCGCACGTGCTGGGCCTGGCCGGGCCCGGTGGCCAGGGCGAACAGCGGCAGCCTGCCCGTGGTGAAGAAGCGCACGATGCGCGCACCGCGGGCGAAGGCGGCCACGGCCACGTCGAAGGAGGTGGCGGCGTAGTCCACCGCACCGCCCACCAGGGCCTGCATGGCGGCCGCACCGCCGCGGAAGTACACCAGCTCCACGTCCAGCCCCTGCTCCGCGAAGTACCCGTGGTGGCGGGCCACTTCATACGGCACCACGCACAGCAGCTGGCCGCAGAAGCCCAGGCGGACCCGGCGCCGGCCCTGGGCCCACGCGGCCCGGGCCCACGCGGCCCACCCGGACAGCCCCACCCCTGCCAGCCACGCGAGGAACCGGCGCCTGGAAAGCGGTATGGGCCCCTCCTCCGCCTGCAGGGCGTCCGTCCACAGCTGCTGGCAGCAGTCCTGTGCAGGCACACGGTCTTCCGAGGGCATCCGCTCACCTCCCCACGGTGTGTCTTCCTCCAGGGGACCGGCGCGCGGCGCCTGGAACTGGCTTTGGCGGATACCGGGAAGCTTTGCCGCCGCGCGCGGTCAGGCGACGCGGGAGCCGGGCCGGCGGGCGCCGCGCCCGTGCCCCCGCGGAGGACAGATGCACTGCCGCGGGGCGAAGGGGAGGTACACAGGGTGCTCCATCCCGCTACAGTGTAGGCCGTCTGCCGGTGGGGATCAACCGCCCCGCCAGAAACGGCCACGCCACGAACACCGCGCAGCCCCCTGCCAGCAGGGCGGCCAGCACCCGCGGCAGCAGGCGGGAACCCTCGGCCACACCTGTGGCCTCCAAGGCCACCACCGCCTCCGGGGGCAGCCGGCGGGCCTGCAGCCACACCACCAGGCGGCCTTCCACCTGCCGGGCCTCCCGGACCGCCAGCGCTGCGGACCGGACCTGCAAGGGCTGCGGCACGAACACGTCCAGGGAGTCTGTGGGCAGACCCACGGGCAGCTCCAACAGGGACGGGCCCCGGGCGCGCACCCGGTACAGGAAGACCGCGGTCCGGTCCCCGGGATGCACGGGCAACGTGTCCACCAGCGCGCCGTCCGGGTCCACGCCCGCGGGCACGATCCCCCGCACCACCCGCACGTCCTGCGCGCCCCGCAGAAGGGGGAGCCGCCAGGTGGCGCCGCCCGCGCGGGGGTCGCCCACGTAGGTCCTGGGCTCCGGATTTCGGACCACCGCCACCTCCCGCACCACAAACCAGCCCTGCTCGTGGTCCAGGAGCAACGCCCGCCGGACCAGGGCCAGCGGGGGAGGCCGGTGGGTGGGCTCGAACACCCACACGGTCACCTCCCGCGCCCCTGGTTCCCGCCGGTGGGGGCCAGAGGTGTAGGTCACGCCCCGGTAGCGGACCTGCACCACGGCGGTACGCGGCGCCGCCTGCACCTCCACGCGGAAGCGGCCGCGGGCGTCGGTGCGGCCTACCGCCTCCACCGCGGGCTGCCCTGCCTCCATGGCCACCACCCGCACCTCCACGCCCGTCACGGGCCGGCCGGTCTCGCCGTGCAGCACCCGACCCGCCACCGGCCAAGCGGACGCTGGCCCTGCGGCTGCGAGCAGCAGACCCGCGCACACACAGGCGGACCACACAGCCCGGTTACTCATCCTCCTGCTCCCCGTCCCTCGGCCACCCGAGCGGACTGCGGCGCCCGAACCGGACCAGCACGTAGCCCGCCCCGCCTGCCACCAGCAGCGCGGGGGCCAGCCACAGCAGCCACCCGGCACCCGCAGCAGGTGGGACGGCCAGCACGGACTCCCCGTACCGCTCCACGAAGTACGCCAGCACCGCCTGCTCGGACTCGCCCCGGGCGAGTTTCTCCCGGATGATGGCGCGCATCTGCGCCGCCAGCTCCGAGGTGGAGTCCGCCACCGTACGGCCTTCGCACACCGGGCACATGAGCTGTGAGGCCACCCGGCGGACCCGGGCGTCCAGGTCCGAACCCCACACGGCCGCACACGCCAGCCCCACCACCAGCCCGGCAGCCAGCGCCCTCACCGCACCCCGCCCTCCCGGGGCCCGCGCAGCGCCCGCAGCACCTGGCGGGCGGCTGCTCCGCGGTGGCCGTCCCGCGCGGGTGCCCGGTCCACACGCAGCGGGGTGGTAAGCGGTACCGGACCTCCCCGTGCCTGCGGCCACAGAACCCCCACCGCGCCCAGCCCAGCCAGCAGGGCGCCCAGCCAAACCCACCGCACCAGGGGGTTCACCCACGCCCGGAACGTGGCGGACCCGTCCGGCTGGAAGGCCCACAGCACCAAGTACAGGTCTTCCCGGAAATCTGAGCGGACCGCGGGCCGGCTCACCACCTGTCCCCACCTGGGGTAGAACAGCCGAACAGGCCGCAGAGAAGCCCTGCGCCCCCCAGCCCGCACCTCCACCCACGCCCGCGTCACGTCCGCCAGGGCGGTGGCTCCTGCCTCCAGCCCCCGGTACACGACCACGTACCGCCCAAGGGAGAACGCCTGCCCCGGCCTGACGGTCACCTCCCGTTCCTGCACGTACGCGTGGCTGCCGACCACGCCCACCGCAAGGACGAGGACCCCCAGGTGGACCAGGTGGCCGCTGTACCGGCGCCGCTGGCTGCGCAGGGCGGCTAGCAGGCCCGCCAGGTACCCGCGGCCGGACGCCCTCCCGGCCCGGCCCGCCGCGTGGAACACCTGCAGCGTGGCGCTCAGGGCGAAGGCCACGGAGGCTAGCGCAGCCACCACGCCGGGCCGGCGGGCGAGTACTGCCGCCGCCACCGCCACCAGCAGGGCCGCGAACGCCGGGTAGCGGAACCGCAGCAAGCTGGCCGGGCCCAACCGGCGCCACGGCAAGAGCACCCCCACGCCCATGAGCGCCAGCAGCGCCGTCCCCAAGGGCGCTGCCACCGCGTGGAAGTACGGGGGCCCCACGAACACCTGCGGACCGCCCAGGGCCTGCAGCCCGAGGGGGTACAGGGTCCCCACCAGTACCGCCCCCGCGAAACCGAGCAGCAGGACGTTGTTGAACAGGAACGCGCCCTCCCGGGACACCAGGTCCTCCACCCCCGGACCTCCCCGCAGTTCCTCCCACCGCCAGCTCAGCAGGGCCAGCGAACCCGCCAGCAGGACGCCCACAAAACCCAAAAAATACGGCCCGATCTCCGACCGGGCGAAGCTGTGCACCGACACCACCAACCCCGTACGGGTGAGGAAGGAGCCCAACACCGCGGTCCCGAACGCCACCACCACCAAGGCCAGGTTCCACGCGGCGAAGGCCCCGCGCCGCTCCTGGACCAGTGCGGAGTGCAGGTAGGCGGTGGTGACCAGCCAGGGGACTAGGGCGGCGTTCTCCACCGGGTCCCAGCCCCAGTACCCACCCCAGCCGAGGGTCCGGTACGCCCACCAGCCGCCCACCACCAGCCCCGCCCCCAGGCTCAGCCAGCTCGCCACCGCCCACCCGCGGGTGGCCCGCAGCCACCACCCGTCCAGCTGCCGGGCCAGCAGGGCTGCTACCGCGAACGCGTAGGGGACCGCAAGCCCTACGAAGCCCAGGTACAGGAGGGGCGGGTGGACCACCATCCCGGGGTCCTCCAGTAGCGGGTTCAGGCCGCGGCCGTCCGCGGGCGCCCGCGGCAGGACCCGGAAGGGCTGCTCCAGCACCACCAGGAACACGAAGAAGGCGAGGACCGCGGCCAACACCCCGCACGCCCACGCGGCCAGCTCTGGCCGGGCGCGCCGCTGCGTGGCCACCGCCACGCTGGCCACCCCGGAGAGCAGCCAGCTCCAGAACAGCAGGGAGCCCGCCTGGGCTCCCCACAAGGCGCTCACCCGGTACAGCAGCGGGGTGGCGAGGCTGGCGTTGCGGGCCACGTAGTCCAGGCGGAAGTCCACGGTGACCAGCGCGTGCACCAAGGCGGCCACGCACACGGTCAGCAGGCCGGTGGCCGCGTACAGCCCCCGGCGGCCGCTTTCCGCCCACGCGGGGCTACCGGTCCGGGCACCGTACCACGCGGCGGCGGACGCGTACGCGCTCGCCCCGAGCGCGAACACCGCCGCGTACGCGCCCAGCTGGCTCACGGCAGCTCCTCCGCGCGCCGCCAGGACGCCGCGGCGGAGCGGGACAGCGGGCCCGCCCGGCCCGCCAAGGTGTGTGGTCGCATGGCCTCCCTCGGAACCGCGGTACTACACTACGCCGGTTCCGGGGAGGGCTCAACTCGCGCGGGCGGTCAGCGGGCTTCTGCCACCAGGCGCAGCAACGCCTCCACGCCCCGTGCGGCGGCCTTCTTCTGCGCCAGCTCCCGGCTGCGGATGCCCGCTGCGGCCAGCTGGCCTGCGGCCTCCACCACCAGCAGCCACGCCCGGCCCGCGGGGTCCCCATGCAGGTCTGGCAGCACGCCCTGCCCTTGCCCCTCGCACGGGTTCCCCCAGCGGGCGTTGAAGTTCCGCCCGCGCGGGCCCTCCAGGCAGTTCAGGGCGTGGCCCAGGTGCTGGTCTGCGGGACCGGCGGCCTCCGCGCCCGCGGCAAACCCCGCGTGGGTGGCGCCGGTGCGGGCCTGGGTCTTCCACTTCGCCTCCTGTGCGGGTGCACCCACCTGGTACTCTCCTGCCTTGTAGGACTGCGCGGACGCTACGGAGACCAGCAACGCAGCACCCACGACCCCCACCACGGACAGCCTGCGCATCCCCTCACCTCCCAGGACACCCTGGCGGCGGCCGGTCACGGAAGCGTAACGAGCTGGCGCGCCACCAACCCCGCCAGCGCGCACCCCACCACCACCCACGCGGGGTTCACCCGGCGCCACACCAGCAGCAGGCTGAGGGCACACAGCGCCCCGGTGAACGGGTCGGTGACGGAAGCCCGGGCCAGGTGCAGGCTCACCCCCGCCATGAGGGCCCACGAGGCCGCGTTCACCCCGTCCAGGAAGGCGGCCGCCAGGCGGGAACGCCGCAGGTGCGGGACGAGGGGGTGGGTGGCGGCCACGAACACGAAGGCGGGCAGGAAGATGCCCACCGTGGACAGCACCGCGCCCCGCATCCCGTCCACCAGGTAGCCGACGAAGGTGGCGGTGGTGAACACCGGCCCGGGCGTTACCTGTCCCACGGCCACCGCGTCCAGCAGCTGGGCTTCGGAAAGCCAGCCCAGGCGCACCACGAAGTCCGCGTGCAAAAACGCCAGCAGCACGTAGCCGCTTCCGAACAGGACGGACCCGATCTTCACGAAGGTCCAGAACAGCGTGCCCGCGGGGAAGGGCGCAACGCCCGCCGCGGCGGTCCCCAGGGGGCTTGCGGCGAGCAGGACCGCCGCGGCGGGCAGCCGCGCCCGCGCTCCCGCCAGCAGCACCCCGGAGGCGAACAGGAGCACCAGCTCGTCAAACCCCGCCCACCACAGCCCCAGCACCGCCAGGCCCAGCGCCCGCGTGGGCGCGTCCTTCAGGGCTGTCCGGCCCAGGGACCAAAGGGCCAGGGCCACCACCGCGAGGATGGCGGGCTTGACCCCGTACAGGGCGGAGGCCACCTGGGGCAGGTTCCCGTACCGCGTGTACGCCCACGCGCACCCGAGGACGGACAGGAACGCGGGGACGATGAAACACGCGCCCGCGGCCAGCAGGCCAGGCCAGCCCGCGCGCCGGAAGCCCAGGTGGATGGCCAGCTCCGTGGAGTTCGGCCCGGGGATGAGGTTCGTGGCGCCCACCAGGTCCACGAACTCCGCCTCAGAGACCCACCGGCGGCGCCGCACCACCTCCTCGTACATGAGGGCCACGTGGGCCGCGGGGCCGCCGAAGCCCACGGTCCCCAACTTGAGGAACACCAGGGCCACCTCCCGCAGGCGCGCGCGGGAGGCCACCTGTCGGGCAGGATCCTGCAACGGGGCCTCCTACAGGGGGTAGGCGGCCAGCACCAGGGAGCTGTGGTCCGCCTGCCGCGTGGCGCAGGCCACCCACAAATCCAGGGCCCGGGTCCTGCGCCTGCGTTCTCCCGCGTCCAGGTACTCCACCGCGTGGACCAAGCGCGCCACCCCCTCGGGGTCCGCTTCCCCGCCCGTGACCTCCGTGGTGAAGGCCCGCACCAGGTCCGCCTGGACCACGCGCTCCGAAGGGCCGCACAGCATCCCCGCCACCACGGTGCCGCGCGTGGCCACCACCACCATGCGCAGCTCCCCAGACGGCTGGGCGTAGGTGCGGAAGTCCAGCTCCTCCCCCAGCTTCTCCTGCGCCGCGCGGATGGAGCCCGTGTACCGGAATCCGTGCACCCGCGCCAGCGGCCCCGCTTCCACCGCGGCTACCCGCCCGCGGCAGAAGGGCGGAGCCGTCCTGCGGGGCGGCCAGGCGGACACCGCCGCCATGGCCTCCTGCAGCTGCTCCCAGAGGACCCCGTGCACCTCCGGGTCTGCGGCCTGCTCTGGGGCGCTGCGGGCCGCCCCCGGCGACTCCGTGCGCAGCCCCACCTCCGCCCGGAACCGGTCGTACTCCTGCCGCCGCTCGGGGTCGGAAAGCACCGCGAAGGCCTCGTTGATGAGCTGGGCGCGCTCCACGTCGCCGCCCAGGTCCGGGTGGTGCTTCAGGTCCAGCATCAGCACGTGGTAGACTTTGCGGATGACGGCAGGGTGGGCGCTCGGGTGCACCTGGAGCACCTCGTAGTAGTCCACGTCGGTACGGAAGCGCGCGTTCGCCATCCCGGCCCCCGAGGCCAGCTCCTGCCAGCTTTATACCCCACGCGGGAATCCCCCGGACCACCCGGGCGTTTGCCCGGGGGAAGACCGAGGTCCTGGAGGTGGAGGGCATGCGGGACGTGCTGGTGCTGGGCTCAGGGCCCGCGGGGCTCACGGCGGCCATCTACACGGCACGGGCAAACCTGAAGCCGCTGGTCCTGGAGGGGTCTCAGCCCGGCGGCCAGCTCATGCTCACCACGGAGGTGGAGAACTACCCCGGCTTCGCGGAGCCCGTCCTGGGGCCGGAGCTGATGCAGCAGATGCGGCGTCAGGCGGAGCGGGTGGGCGCGGAGTTCCTCCCGGAGGACGCCGTGGCGGTGGACTTCCGCGCGCGGCCCTTCCGGGTGCAGGGCAGCAGCGGGGAGTGGTATGCGGCGCGGGCGGTGATCGTGGCCACGGGTGCCCGGGCGCGGATGCTCGGCCTGCCCTCGGAGGCCCGGTACCTGGGGCGCGGGGTGAGCACCTGCGCCACGTGCGACGGCTTCTTCTTCCGCGGCAAGCGCGTGGTGGTGGTGGGCGGAGGGGACACCGCCATGGAGGAGGCCCTGTACCTGGCCAACCTGGCGGAGTCCGTGAAGGTGGTGCACCGGCGGGACCAGCTGCGGGCCAGCCGCATCCTGCAGGACCGGGCCTTCCGGAACCCCCGCATCCAGTTCGTGTGGAACCACGTGGTGGAGGAGATCCTGGGTGAGGACGGGCGGGTCACCGGCGTGCGCCTGCGCCACACCCAGACCGGCGAGACGGCCGAGCTGGCCACCGACGGCGTGTTCGTGGCCATCGGCCACGTGCCCAACACCGAGGTGTTCCGCGGCCAGCTGGAGCTGGACGCGGCCGGGTACGTGGTGCTCCAGCGGGGGATGATGACCAGCGTGGAAGGGGTGTTCGCCGCGGGGGACGTCCACGACCACACCTACCGGCAGGCGGTGACCGCGGCGGGGTACGGCTGCCAGGCGGCCATCGAGGCGGAACGCTGGCTGGCCCAGCAGGACTGAAGCGGGCTCCGCCGAAGCCTGGGCAAAAAAGGAGGTCCCCGTGCGGGCGCCCGAAGACGTCTCCTTCCTGTCCGCCCTGTTCGACCTGTCCTTCGAGCGGATGGTCACCCTGCGGGTGGCCCGGTGGGTGTACGCGGTGGGCGTGGTCCTGCTGGGTGTGTGGGCCGTGGCGTTCCTGCTGGCCGCCCTGGTGCGGGGCGGCGCGGCCGCCCTGGCGGGCCTGGTGACCGCCCCCTTGGGGTTTCTCCTGGGCTGTGCCCTCCTCCGGCTGACCCTGGAGGCGCTGGTGGTGGTGTTCCGGATCCACGAGGCGGTGGCGGAGCTGGCCCGCAGGTCCGGGCCTACACCGTAGCGCCCACCGCGGCGTCAATCCGCCGCTTCAGCTCCGCCTTCGGCATGTAGCCGATGATCCGCTCCACCAGCTGCCCGCCCTTGAACACCGCCAGGGTCGGGATGGACATCACGTTGTACCGGACCGCGGTGGACGGGTTGCGGTCCACGTCCAGCTTGGCGAACTTCACCCGGCCCTCGTACTCCCGGGCCAGCTCCTCCACCAGGGGGGCGATCATCCGGCAGGGCCCGCACCACGCGGCCCAGAAGTCCACCACCGTGGGGATGTCCGCTTCCAACACCTCCCGCTGGAAGCTGTCGTCGGTAACCTCCACCGGCTTGGCCATGCTCGCAGTCCCTCCTCCGCGTCGCCTTCGTCCTTGGTTCCTGTAACCCCGCCCCCGCGCCCGGTATTCCCGCACACTGCCTCCACCAATAGCTCGCCGCACCGCGCCCGGTCAACCCACGGCAGGGCAGGAAGGGCGTCAGGCGGCGGGGAATCCCATGGCGACGCCCACAGGGAGGAGGCGGGATGACGGGCTCCATCCGGCTCGGGCGCCTGCTGGGGATCCCCGTGCAGGTGCACCTGTCGTGGTTTCTGGCGGTGTGGGTCATCGCGTGGTCCCTGGCCCGGGGCGTGTTCCCGGAGCGGATCCCCGGCCTGCCCCCGGAGACGTACTGGACCATGGGGTTTGCGGGCGCGGTGTTGCTGTTCGCCTCGGTGCTGGTGCACGAGCTCGGCCACGCCCTGGTGGCCCGCTCCTTCCGGATCCCCACCCGCAGCATCACCCTGTTCCTGTTCGGCGGGGTCGCCCAGATCGCCCGGGAGCCCGAGCGCCCGTCCCACGAGCTGTGGGTGGCGCTGGCGGGGCCTGCCACCTCCTTCCTCCTGGCGGGCCTGTTCCGGCTGCTCACGCCCACGGGGCAGCTCGTCCCCGCCACCGCCCTGATGGGCTACTTGTCCTCCGTGAACGTGCTGCTGGCGGCCTTCAACCTGATCCCCGCCTTTCCCCTGGACGGCGGGCGCGTGCTGCGCGCGGTCCTGTGGTCGTTCTTGGGCTTCGAGCGGGCGACCCAGGTGAGCACCCTCACCGGCCAGGCCACCGCGGCCCTGTTCATCGTCCTGGGGGTGCTGGCGGTGTTCACGGGACGCGCGCTGAACGGGCTGTGGCTCATCCTCCTCGGCTGGTTCTTGGACCAGGCCGCGGGTTCGTCCCGCCAGCAGATGCTCCTGCGCCACGCCCTGCGCGGGGTGCGCGTGCGGGACATCATGACCCCGGACCCGGTGACCCTGGAGGCCGACCTCACCCTGGAGGAGGCGGTGGCGCGGTACTTCCTGCCGCGCAAGCACGGCGGGTACCCCGTGGTGTACGGGGACCGCCTGCTGGGCATTCTGACCCTGCACGACCTCAAGCAGGTGCCGCGGGAGCGGTGGGCCACCACCCGGGTACGGGACGCCATGACCCCCATCGCCCGCGCCCAGGTGGTGCACCCCGGCGCGGCCGCCTACGACGCCCTGGCCCGCATGGTGCAGGCAGGGGTGGGGCGGCTGCTGGTCCTGGACGGGGAAGGGAACCTGCTGGGGATCCTGACCCGCAGCGACCTCCTGCACCTGATCCGGCTGCGGTCCGAGCTGGGAGCGGAGCTGCCGGACTAGCCGGTGCCCCCGCAGGTGTTCCCGGGACGGACGCCTGCTCCCGCGGCCTGGCGGGGAGGCTTGGCGCACGCGGCGCGCAGGCTCCCCGCGGACCTGCTGTTCCCCCTGGTGGGCCGGTGGGTGGTCCTGCAGAACCTGTCCAGCGCGGACGCCGCCGAGCTGGCCTCCGTCTGGCACCCGGACCTGTTCGCGCTCATGCTGGACTGGCCCGACGACGCCACCGCGGAGGGCACCCGGGCGTACCTGCGCCGCCTGTTGCGCCGGCCCGGCATCCGGGCCTACGTGGTCCGCCTGCGGCAGGACCTCTCCCCCGCGGGGATCACCGGCCTGGTGGACCTGCGGCCGGTGCAGCGGTGCGCGGAGGTGTGCTGCACCCTGTTGCTGCCCGCATACCGCGGCACCACCGTGTTCCCGGAGACCATGCTGCTCCTCCTCCACCTGGCCTTCGAGGTGCTGCGGGTGCCCCGGGTGCGGTGGCGGACCTCCGCGGCAAACGTGGCCGCACGCGCGGCCCTGCACAAGCTGGGTGCCACCGTGGAGGCCTTCCAGCCGGCCGCGGACGTGGACCGGCGGGGCTACGTGCACGACACCGTGGTCTACCGCCTCCTGCACCGGGAGTGGCCGCAGGTGCGGGAACAGCTGCGCCGCCGCTGCTCACCGGAGGTGCCAGAGCACCGCCCCGGCCACCACCAGGGCCAGTAGGCAGCCCGGCCGGCCCGCCCCGGCAGGCCGCCGCGCGGACAGGCGGGTGGCCTGCTTCATGTGCCGGACGAACTCCTCGTACCGGCCCAGCCGTTTGTACACCGCGGCCAGGTTCTGGTGCACCACCACGTAGTCCGGGTCCAACTCCAGGGCGCGCCGGTAGGCCCGCACCGCCTCCTCCAGCTGGCCGCGTTCCGCGTGGACCGTCCCGATGTTGCAGTAGGCGGGCGCGTGGCCGGGGTCCGCCCGGAGGGCTTCGCGGAAGCTGGCGAGCGCCTCCTCGTGGCGGCCCTGCCGCGCCAGGGCAACCCCGAGGCGGCTGTGGGCGTGGGCGGAGTCCGGCTGTAGGGCCACCGCCTTCCGCAGGGACTCCTCCGCCTGCCGCCAGGCCCCCTCCGCCAGGGCCGTCTCGCCGCGGCGCAACAGCTCCTCGAAGGACTCCATGGCCGCGCGGTCAGCCCGCGGGCTCCATCCGGTCAAACCCCGTGTACGGGACCAGGGCCTCCGGGATCCGGACCGTCCCGTCCGGCTCCTGGTAGTTCTCCAGGAGGGCGATGAGGGTGCGCGAGGTAGCCAGCGCGGTGCCGTTCAGGGTGTGGACGTAGTCCGTGCGCCCCCGCTCCCGGAACCGGACGTTCAGCCGCCGGGCCTGGAAGTCCGTGGTGTTGCTGCAAGAGGTGACCTCCCCGTAGCCCCCGCGGCCCGGCATCCACGCCTCCAGGTCGTACGTCTTGGCGGACGCGGTGCCCAATTCCCCCGCGCACAGGAGGACCACCCGGTACGGGATCCCCAGGCCCCGGAGGAGTTCCTCCTCCACACGCACCAGGAACTCGTGCTCCTCCCACGACCGCTCCGGGTGCGCGTAGGAGAACATCTCCACCTTGTCGAACTGGTGCACCCGGTACAGGCCCCGGGTCTCGCGGCCGTGCGCGCCCGCCTCCCGCCGGAAGCACCACGACACCCCCGCGAACCGCACCGGCAGCGCCTGCGCGTCCAGCACCTCGTCCCGGTAGAAGCCTGCCAGGCTCTGCTCGGAGGTCCCCACCAGGGCCAAGTCGTCCTCCGCCACCCGGTACGTCTGCTGCGGGTCGAAGGCGGCCCCGCCCCAGGCCCCGGTGACGATCTCGGGCCGCACCAACACCGGGGGGATCACCGGCACGAAGCCGTGGGCCAGCAGGCGGTCCAGCGCGTAGCGCACCAGTGCCATCTCCAACAGCGCGCCCCGCCCCAGCAAGTAGTAAAACCGCGATCCGGACACCTTCCGGGCCCGCTCGAAGTCCAAAATCCCCAACCGCTGGCCCAGCTCCACGTGGTCCCGGGGCCGGAAGGGAAAGCGGGGTGGTTCGCCCCACACCCGCACCACCACGTTGTCCGCCTCCCCCGCCCCGTCCGGCACGCTCGCGTGCGGCAGGTTCGGGAACAGGAGCAACACCCGGTCCAGTGCCTCCCGCCGCGCCCGCACCTCCGGCTCCAGCTCCTTCAGGCGGGCAGCCAGCGCCCGCACCTCTTCGATCCGCCGCTGCCGCTCCTCGCCCGCAAGCCGCGCCACCTCCCCGCTGGCGCGGTTCTGCTGCGCCCGCAGCCCCTCCACCTCCTGCAGGGCCTCGCGCCACGCGCGGTCCAGCTCCAGGGCGCGGTCCACCAGTTGCGGGTCCCGTCCCCTCCGCCGCAGCGCCGCCCGGAAGGCCTCAGGGTCCTCGCGCAGGGCCTTCAGGTCCACCACGGACGCACCGTCACAGCTGGGCCACCCGCACGTCGTAGATCCCGTCCACCGCCCGGATCTCCTCCACCGCGGCCGCGGGCACCGGGTCGTCCAGGGTCAGGACCATGACGGCTACCCCGCCCGGGCTCTCCCGGCCCAGGTGCATCCCCGCGATGTTGACCCCGTGACGCCCCAGGATGGTCCCCACACGGCCGATCATGCCCGGGCGGTCGGTGTTCCACGCGAACAGCATGTACGGGGCGGGGTCCAGGTCGATGCGGTAGCCGCCGATGCGCACGATCCGAGGCTGGCTGCGGCCGAACAGGGTCCCGCCCAGCTGGAAGGCGCCCGCGGAGGTCTGCGCGGTGACCAGCATGAGGCTGGCGAAGTCCTCGCTGGTCTCCTGGCGGGACTGCACCACCCGGACCCCCCGCTCCGCGGCCACCAGGGGCGCGTTCACCAGGTTCACCACCTGGTCGGTGACCCCGCTCAGCAGCCCCACCAGCACCGCCGCCACCAGGGGTGAGGCTTCCACCTGGCAGAGCTCGCCCTCCAGCCGGACCTCCAGGGCCTGCACGGGGCCCGGGCTCAGCTGGCGGACCAGCGCCCCCAACACCCGGGCCAGCTCCAGGTGCGGGCTCAGCCGGTCCCACGTGTCGGTGCGCAACGCCGCCACGTTCACCGCGCCCCGTGGCAGCCGGCCGGACAGGGCCTGCAGCACCTGCTCGGCCACGTCCACCCCGATGGCCTCCTGCGCCTCCCGGGTGGACGCCCCCAGGTGCGGGGTGGCCACCACCCGCGGGTGCCGCACCAGGCGTAGGTCGGTGGGGGGTTCTTCCTCGAACACGTCCAGGGCCGCGCCCGCCACGCGCCCTTCCTCCAGGGCCTCCAGCAGCGCCTCCTCGTCCACCAAGCCCCCGCGGGCACAGTTCACCACCCGGACCCCCGGCTTCACGCGGCGGAACTGCTCCCGGCCCAGCATGCCCCGGGTCTGCGGGGTGAGGGGGACGTGCAGCGTGACGAAGTCCGCCTCCTCCAGCAGCCGGTCGAAGCTCACCGCCTCCACACCCAGGTGGGCGGCGCGCTCGGGGCTTACGTACGGGTCGTAGGCCACCACCCGCATCCCCAGAGCCCGGCCCAACCGCGCCACCTCGCTGCCGATGCGACCCAGGCCCACCACTCCCAGGGTCTTGCCGTACACCTCCGTGCCCACGAAGGCTTCCCGCTTCCACTCGCCCCGCTGCAGGGACTGGTGCGCCTGCGACACGTGGCGGCAGCACGCCAGCAGCATGGCCAGGGTGTGTTCCGCGGTGGCCCGCACGCTGCTGTCCGGTGTGTTGATGACCAGGACCCCGGCGCGGGTGGCCGCCTCCACGTCGATGTTGTCCACCCCGACCCCCGCCCGCGCCACCACTTTTAGGTCCCGGCCCGCTTCCAGGGCGCGGCGGCTGACCCGGGTGCGGCTGCGCACCACCAGGGCGTGGACACCTGCCAACCGGGAGCACAGCTCCTCCTCGGACAGCCCGCGGCAGACCTCCACCTCGCACGACTCCCGCAGCCGGCGGAGGCCTGCCTCCCCCAGGCCGTCTGCCACCAGCACCCGGCAGCCGAGCCGGGCTTCCACGGGACGCGGCTCCCGCGCGCTCACCGCCACCCCGTCACCCCGCCCGCGCCGCCTGTGCCTCCAGGACCTCCCGGGCTGCCCGTACACCCGCCTGCGGGTCCACGGCCAGGCCCAGGTCCTTCAGCACGAGGCCGAGCGCTTCCATGCACCGCAGGATGTCCTGGGGCCACACGTAGCCCAGGTGCCCGATGCGGAACACCCGGCCCTCCAACTTGCCCTGCCCGCCGGCCAGCACCACGCCGTGCTGCTCCCCCATGCGGCCCACCAGCTCGGACCCCGACACCCCCTCCGGCAGCCAGACCGCGGTCACCGTCCAGGAGGCCCACCGGTCGTCCGCCACGGGGCGCAGGCCCAAGGCGCGCACCCCCGCCCGGGTGGCCTCGCTCAGCCGCCGGTGCCGCTCCCACACCGCCTCCAAGCCCTCCGCCCGCAAGAGCTTCAAGGACGCCTCCAGGCTGTAGAACACCGAAACCGCAGGCGTGAAGGGCGTCTGCGCCAGCGGTTTCTGCAACGCTTCCACCACGAGGCCCATGTCCCAGTAGTAGCGGGGCATGCGGGACGTCCGGTACGCCTCCCACGCCCGCGGGCTGGCCACGAGAAAACCCACACCCGGCGGGCAGCCCAGGGCCTTCTGGGACGCGGTCACCACCACGTCCAGCCCCCAGCGGTCCGTCTCCAGGGGTATCGCGCCCAGGGAGCTGACCGCGTCCACCAGCAGCAGGGCCGGGTGGTCCCCCCGGGCCCGGGCCAAGGCGGCCAGGTCGTTCTGTACCCCGGTGGAGGTCTCGTTGTGGGTGACCAGCACCGCCCGGTACGGCGCCTGCCGCAGGTGCTCCTCCAGCAGCTCCGGCGGGATCCCGGTCCCCCACTCCACCTCCACGTGGGTGACTTCCGCGCCGTACGTACGGGCGATGCGGCTGAACCGGTCTCCGAAGGCGCCGCAGGACAGGGCCAGCACCCGGTCCCCGGGGGAAAGGGTGTTCACCACCGCGGCCTCCAGTACCCCGGTGCCGGAGCTGGCGTACGGCACCACCGGCTGGCGGGTGCGGTACAGCTCCGCCACCCCGTCCAGCACCCCCCGCAGCACCCGTGCGAACGCCTCGCTGCGGTGGTTGGTCATGGGCCGGCTCCCGGCCTCCCGCACGGGGGCGGGGACCGGGGTGGGGCCCGGGATCAGCAGCAGCTCGTCCATCCGTCACCTCCTCGGCTCCAACAAGAAGACCTCCGCGTCTCAGAGACGGGAGGTCCTGGCTTCCCGCGGTACCACTCTGATTCCGGCCGCAGGCCGGCACTCACCGGCGCTATCGGGCCTGCCCGGCGGCGTTTCCGCCGCAGCTCCGGAGGTGGAAGCTCCCCCGCCCGCCCACCGGCTTGCACCCTCCGCCGGCTCGCTGGGGGTGCAGACGGGGTGCTGCCTCCGTCCTCGCCTCTCCCTAAAAACGTAGGGGGTCTTGTCGCTCCTGTCCAGCGGCCCGGGAGCTTGGCCCCACAGGTGGAGCGTTGGCGGTATAGTGGAAGTGGGATGCTGAACGTCCACCAGCTGAAGATCTTCCGTACCGTGGTGCGGGCCGGCTCCTTCTCCCGCGCGGCGGAGGAGCTGCGGATCACCCAGCCCTCCGTGAGCATCCAGGTCCGGGAGCTGGAACGGGCCCTGGGGGTGGAGCTGTTCGAGCAGATCGGCAAGCGGATCTTCCTGACGGAGGCCGGCAGGGTCCTGGACGAGTACGCGGTGCGGATCCTGGGGCTGCTGGAGGAAGCGGAGCGGGCGGTCCGGGAGCTCAAGGGCGCTTCCACGGGGCCCCTCCGGGTGGGCGCGAACAACACCCCTGCCACCTACCTGCTGCCACCGCTCTTGGCTTCCCTCCGGGAGCAGGTCCCCGAGGCGGACATCACCCTGGAGATCCTGCCCACCCGCCGGGTGTACGAGAAGCTGCTGCGCAACGAGCTGGACGTGGGCGTGGTGGGGGACGGGATGCGCCACGAGTCCATCGTGCGCTTCCCCTACTACACGGACGAGCTCGTGGTGGTGGTCTCGCCGCGCCACCCCCTGGCGGGCCGCAAGGACGTGACCGCGGCGGAACTCGTCCGGCAGCGGCTCGTGCTGCGGGAACGGGGCAGCGGCACGCGGGAGGCCACGGAGCGGGCATTCCGCAGCCTGGGACTGGTCCCCACGCCCGCCATGGAGCTGCAGAGCAACGAGGCCCTGGTCCAGGCGGTGGCCGCGGACTTGGGGGTGGGGGTGGTCTCCCGGCTGGCGGTGGCGGAGGCGGTGCAGCGCGGGCGGGTGGTGGTGGTGGACACCACGGACTTCCGGCCCGCCCGGACCCTGTGGGGCGTCCGCCACCGGGAAAAGCGGGTCTCCTCCGTGATGCGTCTCCTCCTGGAGCGGATGGGGGACCCCCACTTTGCCCCCGCCGCCGCGGCGGGCGACGCGGGCGTGGGCTAAGGCTCCGCATGCCGGTGGAGGTCCTGGAACACACCGCGGAGGTCGGGCTGCGGGCGTCTGCACCCTCCTGGGGGGAGCTGCTGCAGGAGCTCGCGCGCGGCCTGTTCGGCCTCATCACCGACCCCCAGACGGTGGAGGAGCGGCAGAGTTGGGCCGTGGAGGTGGAGGCGGAGGACCCGGCCGCGCTTGTGGTGGAGTGGCTGAACGAGCTTTTGTTCCTGCACGCCCGGGACGGCCTTCTTGCGCGGCGGTGCGCGGTGGAGGAGACCGGGCCCTGCCGGGTGCGGGCCACGGTGTGGGGGGAGCGGTTTGACCCACACCGGCACCCCCGCGGCATCGAGGTCAAGTCCGCCACCTACCACCAGGCCCAGGTGCAGCCGTCCCCGGAGGGGTGGACCGCGGTGGTGTACCTGGACGTGTAGCGTGGCCGTCGACGTCCACACCCACTTCTACCCCGAGCCGTACCTGGCCCTCATCGAGCGCGAGGCCACGGGGGTCCAGGTCCGGACGGACCGCCAGGGAAGGCGGTACCTGGAACAACACGGCACGCGTCTGGCAACCCTCACACCCCCCATGCACGACTTGGAGGAGCGCCTGCGGGCCATGCGCCGCATGCAGGTCTCCGTCCAGGTGCTCTCCCTCACCTGCCCGAACGTGTACACGTTCCCAGACCCGGTGGCAGTCCAGGCGGCGAGGTTGGCGAACCGGGCGTACGCGGAGATCAAGCGGCGTCACCCCGACCGCTTCCGCTGCTTGGCCAGCGTGCCGCTGGGGACAGGTGCCGAGTTGGACGAGCTGGACTACGCGCTGTCCGTGCTGGAGCTGGACGGCGTGGTGGTGGGGACCACGGTGCGGGAGAAGACGGTTGACGACCCAGCCTTCCGCGCCTTTTGGGAGCGGGCAGACCAGCTGGGGCTGGTGGTGCTCCTCCACCCCATGGGCGGGTTGGACTCCCCTCACCTGGAGGACTACAGCCTGGTCCCCCTGGTGGGCTTCCCCATGGAGACCACCGTGGTGGTGGCGCGCCTCGCGTACGGCGGGTTCTTCGACCGCTACCCCCGCGTGAAGCTGGTGGTGCCGCACGCGGGCGGGACCGTCCCCTACCTCCTGGGACGCCTGGACACCGGCTACCGGGCGTACGCGGAGTGTGCGGTGTCCGCACGGCCGCCCAGCGAGGGCCTGCGGGCGGCCTACTACGACACGGTGAACGCCTACCCGCCCGCACTCCGGTGCTTGGCCGAGGCGGTGGGTCCGCACCGGATGCTGTTCGGCTCGGACTTCCCCCACGTGATCGGCAGCGTGGAGCTGGTGGAACACGCCCTCCGGCAGGCGGGGCTGGACGAGGACAGCTTGGACGCGGTGCTCCGGCAGAACGCCCGAAAGCTCCTCGGGCTGGACGGTTCGCGGGTTTGACCCTCCCTCGTTCCTCTGGCAACCTGTTGCCAAGAGCAGGTCGGACAGGGGGTGTGGGATGTCTCGGCTGGGAGTCCTCAGTGCCGCGGTGGCCGTTGCCCTCCTGGCGTCTTCCGTGGCCGCGGGGCCGGTTCCGGCCACGCTCACCATCGGAACGAACCCGCCCGGCACACTCTTCTACGCCCTGGGCAGCGGGATCGCGCGGGTCCTGACGGAGCAGGCGGGCCTGCGGGCGGTGGTGCAGCCGTACAGCGGCAGCAGCACGTTCCTTCCCCTCCTCAACGCGGGCGAGCTGCAGCTGGGCGTGGTGAACGCGGTGGACGTGGCCATGGCCTACCGCGGCCCGGACCGCCTGAAGGTGGGGGGCAGGAACCCGTTCCAGCCGTCCCCGAACATCCGCCTGGTGGTGCGGGGTGGGCCCCTGTACGCGGTGCAGTGGGCACGGCGGGACAGCCCCTTCCGCACGGTGTCGGACCTGCGCGGCCGGCGGGTCACGGGCGTGTACTCCGCGCACCTCGCCGTCTGGTACAACACCTACGGCAACCTCTCCTCCTGCGGCCTCACGTGGAACGACGTTCAGGTTGTACCCGTGTCCACGGTCGGGGAGGGCATGCGGGCGCTGGTGGCGGGACGGGCGGACTCCGCCGCGTACGCCCTGGGTGCCGCGGACGTGCAGGAAGCAGACGCCACGGTCGGTCTGCGGGCACTGTCCATCTGCGGGGACGAGGCGGGCCAGCGCCGGCTGCGGGAAGCGGTACCCGGCTACTACGCGGTCCGGCTGAAGGCGGGGCGGTCCGCGGGCGTGGTGGAGGACGTGTGGGTGCAGGCCTACGACATCTACCTGCTCACCCACAAGGACCTGGACGAGGCGGTGGTGTACCGCGTCGTCCGGACCCTGTGGGAGCAGAACCACAAGCTGTGGCCGTTGCACTCCGCCTTCGAGGAGTGGGCCACGCGGCGGTACGCGGACCCCGGAGTCACCGTGCCCTACCACCCCGGGGCGATCCGGCTGTACCGGGAGAAGGGCGCGTGGACCCGCTCCATGGAGGACGCACAGGCCCGCCTCCTGCAGGAGGCCGCCCGGTAGATGCGGGCACCGGACGCACGGCCGGGTGAGAGCTCGCCTGGCCCACGCCCACGACCGCGCGGACCGGGCGGGTGGTTCCTGCGCGGGGCCCTGGTGGCCATCCCCGTGGCGGGGGTGCTGTTCGCCCTGCAGGTGCCCTCCCGTGTCGGGGTGGCGGTGTTCCGGGAGCAGTACCTGGGGCTGCTGCTCGCCCTCGCCCTGCCCTCCCTCTTCCTCACCACCCCCGCGCGGCGGGGCCCACAGGACCGCGTGCCCTGGTACGACTGGACCCTGGCCGCTGCCGGCCTCGCCGTGGGCGGCTACCTGGCCGTCTACTACCCGTCCGTGGCGGACCGCCTGGCGGTCCTGACCCCCGACAAGTGGGTGTTGGGCCTCCTCGCGGTGCTTCTGGTGATCGAAGCCGTGCGGCGGACCGCGGGTCTGGCCATGACGGGGGTCGTGGTGGCGGCGCTGCTGTACGCCCGGTTTGCGGACGCGCTGCCCGGCCCCCTGGCGGGGACCCCCGCGCGCTGGGAGCGGCTGTTCACGTACCTGTACCTGGACCTGAACGGCCTCCTGGGCACCCCGCTGGCGGTGGCCTCCACCGTCGTGCTGGGCTTCGTGCTCATGGGGCAGGTGCTGTTCGCCACCGGGGGCGCGGAGTTCCTGGGGGACTTCGCGCTGGCCTTGGTGGGCCGCTTCCGGGGCGGGCCCGCGAAGATGGCCGTGGTGGCTTCCTCGCTGTTCGGCAACATCTCCGGCAGCGCGGTGGCGAACGTGGCGGTGGACGGCCCCATCACCATCCCCATGATGAAGCGCGCGGGATACCCTCCGCACGTGGCCGCCGCGGTGGAGGCCACAGCTTCCACGGGTGGCCAGATCATGCCGCCGGTCATGGGTGCCGCAGCGTTCCTCATGGCGGAGTTTCTGGGGGTCCCGTACGCCCACGTGGCGCTGGCGGCGGTGATCCCCGCGCTCCTGTACTACGCGTGCGTGTTCTTCCAGGTGGACCTGGAGGCCGCCCGCCTCGGCCTGCGGGGACTGCCGGGGGACCAGCTCCCCCGGCTGCGGTCAGTCCTCCCCCGGGGCACGGTGTTCGCCGTGGCCCTGGGCTCCGTGGTGCTCGGCCTGTACGCGCTCCGCCTGCAGGCGGAGGACGTGGGGGTGGTGGCCGCAGCCCTCGCCGCGGCGGCCGCGGCGGTGCTCCGGGTGCGGGGCTGGAGCCCGCTGGGCGTCCTGGAGCAGACCGGCCGCGCCTTCCTCGGCCTGGTGGCCGTCACCGCAGCCGCGGGCTTGGTGATCGGCGTCCTCCAGTACACGGGCCTGGGCTTCCGGCTGGCCATGCTGCTCCTTGAGCTGGCAGGCCGGAACCTGCCCGTCCTGCTGTTCCTGACCGCCGTGGTGGGAATGGTGCTCGGCATGGGGATGCCCACCGTGGCCGTGTACGTGCTGCTGGCGGCCCTGGTGGCGCCCGCGCTGGTCCAGCTGGGCGTGCCCGCGCTGGCGGCGCACCTGTTCGTGTTCTACTTCGGAATGCTGTCCATGATCACCCCGCCCGTCTGCCTGGCCACCTACACCGCGGCCACCATCGGGGGGTGCGACTTCTGGCGAGCGGGCCTGGCGGGTATGCGGCTGGCGGCGGTGGCATACGTGGTGCCCTTCCTGTTCGCCCTGGACCCCGTCCTCCTCGGGCGGGGTGAGCTGCCCACCGTCCTCGTAGCTACCGCCACCGCCCTGTTGGGGTGCTGGCTGCTGGCCGCAGCTCTGGTGGGTCATTGGTCGGCCCCCCTGTCGGGCGCAGAGCGCGCTTTCTTGGCCGCGTGCGCGCTGGCGGTGCTGACCCCGGAAACAGGGCACAGGGCCGTTTTCTCCTGGGCCCTGGAGCTGGCGGGACTCCTCGGTGCCGCCCTGCTCGCCCTCCGGAACAGGCGCCAGGCCCGTCAGCCCTCCGGGGTCCTGCGCAGCCCTGTGGTGGGCTCGGTGCCGCGGTCCCCGTAGGCAGGCTACCCGCCGCCCAGACGCGTCCGCGCGAAGTGGTACAGGTGTTGCTGCGCTAGGCCGGCTAACTCCCCGAACCGGTCTACGGCCCAGGCGCGGATGGCGCGGGGATGTTTGGGCTTCCCCCCGAAGTACAGGTGCTCTGCTGCCCGCTTCACCCACACGTCCACGGGGAACACGGCACGGTGCCCCAGCCCGAAGAGCAACACGCAGTCCGCCACCTTCTCGCCCACCCCCGGCAGGTCCAACAGCGCCGCCCTCGCCGCCTCGGTGGGGATGTGCCGTAGCGCCTCCAACTGCAGGTACCCGCCGGCGACACGCTGGGCTGCCGCACGCAGGTACGGTGCCCGGTACCCCAACAGGGCCGCGCGCAGGACCGCCTCCGGGGATTCCGCCACGCGGGCAGGCGGAGGGAAGGCCCACGCGCGCGGCGGGTCCCCCACCGGCTCCCCCAACAGCTCGCACAGGCGGGCCACGCTGCGGGCGATCTTGGGGATGTTGTTGTTCTGGGAGAGGAGGAACGTACACAGCACCTCCCACGGGTCCTGTGCGAGGATGGAGATCCCCGCGGTGTGCCGCAGGACCCGGGCCAGCACCGGGTCGCGGGAAAGCGCGGCCTCAAGCGGCGCCAGCGGGCCCCAACCCAGGAGATACCCGCGCACGCGGCCGGCGGTGGCGGCCTCGCCTTCTACCTCCACCTCCACGGCCTCCCGCCGCGGAAGCAGGCGCCACACGGACCGGCCCACCACCCCTTCCGCGAAGCCATCCCGCCACGTCCACCGGAAGGCC